>Ga0190313_1002021_pt1 | contig 10253 bp, 12 predicted proteins | sample 4870071011_MG_FD_169989 | JGI IMG/M metagenome (GOLD analysis project Ga0190313, IMG submission 169989) | Hydrothermal vent sediment bacterial communities from Southern Trench, Guaymas Basin, Mexico - 4870-07-10-11_MG | ecosystem: Environmental > Aquatic > Marine > Hydrothermal vents > Sediment ...
AAAGTAAACCTAAAAATCTAGTTATATTTCAATAGGTTACACCGTCAACTCAATTAGATGGTACAATGGTATTTTTATCTAAAACAAAATCAAAGTATTAGCGGAAGAGCATCTAAAATTTTCGTTCCTGAATATTCCAAGGAGAAAAAAATGAAAAAAACAGTCTTTATTTTTGCAATCTTTTTTCTTGTCAGTATGGCGTCTTCAAGCTTTGCAGCCGAAGGAGTCGCTATCCAGCGGGTAATAACCAATACCCGATCTGAGCTGGGCCAGCTTGCTTCATCGTCAAAAGCCCGTGACATCACAAAACTTATGAAAAAATTCGACACGCAATATGAAACCTGGAGCACTTCCTGCGGAGGAGGGGAAAATTTTGATCCGGCAAATGTCAGCGATGCCTGCAAAGCCATGGCATCCCAGATGCGTGAAACCGGCATACTGCTTTACGGCAAATTATCCGAATACCTGCCTGATGTAGCAGCAAGATATAAACAAGGCGCCAAACCCGCCAACCGCATTATTAATAAAAAAGCAGCCGGTCAAACACCTGCTGCTCTTTACCAGACAGCCATGGACGGAGCAGCTCAGGCTCCAAGACTTGGAAACCTTTCCAGTAAAAACGCCGAAAGTCCGTTTGATCTGGAAACAGATAATTTTATTGATCCAACAGAACAGATGTTTTCCGTTCTGGAAAAACTTGTGCCGGATTTCGGCAAAGAGCTTCCTGAAGTGGTAAGAGCAGGAAGCGCGCAGGTAACCATGATGAAAAAGGCACAACGGGCCCGGTACCTGGCGGAAAAATTTGAAAAGGCAAAATTTATTTTAGAATCCCAGCGTGAATACGGCGAAATCATTTTTAATGCCACAAACGCTGTCAGTGCAATGCCGCAGGTACTTGGCTTGCAATACACCGGCGCCGCTCTGTCGGCCAGACCGAATGCTAAAGTAATAGAATATTATCGCAAAAAAAATGCGCCCGCATCACCGGCTGTAAAGGAAAAGAAAATCGGCGGGTTTAAACCAAGAACATAATTCATGGCCATGTTTCAGACAAGGAGGCTTAATATAATGAAAAAAATAACAATACTTATAACTGCAATTATCTGCATCTTTGCTTCAGGATGTGCAAACATGCACAAAGAGACTAAAACAGTGGCAGCTATCACACCGCAGCCCTTAACCATGATTTCACAAATCGATTCCTTTAAATCTGAAGTCGCCTGCCGTCAGGCGCTTGAGGTAGTAAACGGCAATCCTTACGGTCAGGAATTCTTTGAAAAAATTTTTGCAAAGCTTGTCGAACAAAGTAAAAACAGTGCCGCGCCTGAAAATGCCGATCTTATCTGGGACAATTTTGTGTCGCCATTAAATCAGACCGGCAAAGTGCCGCCGGATTTGGTAAAAAATTTGTGGAACTCTTATTTTTCAACACAGTTTGTCAGCCTGCCGAAGACGGATGCCATAGAGCAGTGCTGTCACAAGCTGATTGATATAAAAAAGAATATTGAAAAGGAATACAGGCTCAAGCAAAAAGGTTTTGCGGCATGCAAACAGGGTAATCCTGATTCTCATTTTTTAAACGCAATGTATGTTTACAATACTATCTGGGCGGTTTGCAACGAAGTTGATTAGTCTATAAGTAACCCCGTTCACGGTTTCTCGTTCCCACGCTGGAGCTTGGGAACCTGGAAATGAAAAGGAGCATGGGAACCTTCCGATATATAGCCTGGAGAATTGAATGAAAACTCTGTTTGCCATAATTATATCATCCGCTCTTGCTGCTGTTATTTGCCTGATGCTTGTTTCAACAGGCATTATCAGTTTTAAAAAAAATGACGCAGATCCGTTGAAAACAAAAATCAAAAAAGCGGAAGCTGTTTTTTATAAGGTTCAGGGTGCCATACTGAAAACACCGAGTGAGGATAATCCTGAATCTTCACCTGAACCTTTGCCTGAAACAAACCGGCAGGACATTGTTTTTGAGGAAGCCGTCGGGTTTTTGCGGTCTGCGATTGAAAAAGAAACGGCTGATATTGAAGAGCAGTTCAAAAAATTTTTAAAAGAAGAGCAAAAGCTTGATGAAAAAACCGTTCAAAAATTTTTGAAAATGAGCTTCTGGAAAAATTTCCTCACCCTGCAAAATATTAAAGAAACTGATGATTGCGATAAAATCCGCCTGGAATTTACCAGGGAAATAGAGCTGAAAAAAGCCGGATTTGCTGCAAAAGGGCTAATTCTTATGAAAAGCGGGATTGAATCGGCTGAAGAAGAGCTTGAGATAAGGTTGACGGTTGAAGGTTGAAGGCGGAAGCTGTTCTCGTTCCCACTGTCCTTTGTGGGAACGCATACCTGACTTGCACGTTTCCAAGCGGAAGCGCCGGAACAAGGTGAATTACCTTCAACCTTCAACCTGAACATCAAAACAAAGGTAAATCCTATGAAATCAATATTTACTATTTTAATTCTTTCAATATTCTGGAGCGTTTTGTTTACCTGTGCCGGGGTTTTCAGCGGCATGATAACAATTACTGCATCCCCGAACTGGCTGCTCCATCCCCTGACAACATTGTACCGGCACCTTAAATTATCTATTGTTCCTTTTGGAATTCTTTTTGCACTCTATTTTTATCTGATTAACAGAATCCAAAGCGAACTCGGCAAAGAAAACATTGTTCTTTCACGGCTTACATTTTATGACCGCCTGCTTAATACAACCATTTCCATGTTTTTCGGAGTGGGTGTTATATGGACGGCCATTGGGATGGAAACAGCGCTTTTGAGTGCGCTTGACGGTACAGGCGCTTCAACCGATATGACTGCCCAGGGGGTTCTGGGAAATCTTGTCAATGGAGGGCTTCTTCTGGCTCTTAGCACGACTGTTTTTGGAGGTGCATGCGGATATCTGCTGAGGCTTTTAAAAATTGTTTTTATCGGCAGAAACTGGGACAAGATTATTTTGAAAGAGGTGGATGCAAATGGATAAGATAGCGCTGCTTTGCGGTGATTCCAGCCAGGACGATCAGGTTCTGGAAACAGATATTATGCGGTTTATGGCTATTATCGGGATTATTTTCTGGATAATTTTTTCCATGATCAAAAGCATGCCGTTTAAGGCTGAGGAAACTTTTCCTGAAAAAAAAAGCGTATCCATTCAAATGCCGGAGCCGGTAAATCTCCAAAAACCAAAACCTGTTTTAAAAATAGAAAAAAGGCCGGGACCACGATCAGAACTTCGGCCAAAACCCCAACCGGAACCCCGGCAGAAAGCTGAAATTTTTGAGCAAACCAAACCCGATAAACCATTGGTAAGCAACAAACCTCCTGTGCAAAAAGGCGTATTTATGCAGTTTCACACCCGCCAGGATCTGCTTTTGCTGATGGCAAAAGGCAAGGTGCGGATTTTCTGCCGCGCAAAGGCAAATGGCTTTGACCTTTTTTTTGAGGGTTTTAGCATGGAAGATTCTGTAGTTTTCAAAAGCGTTTCAAACATACCCGCGAGTCTTTGGGAAATTAAAACCGGAAAAGACAGGGACTATTTTATAGATATTATAAACAGCTCATTTTCTGCTCTGCGGTCTTTTAGCGACCGCCGGGTAATGGTCTCTTTTACGGATCAGGGTCTTGAAAACCGCGTTATCCAAAAATTAAGCCGGCTGCAAAAAGAATCGCTCAATGGAATTTTATCAATCAACGCCGGCGGTGAGGTGATCTTTTCCGGCTTTAAAGCCGAACAGGATGCTGAAAAAACCACAGTTGAAGGAGGGAAATAATGAAAATCATTAAAAATATTATATTTTACTTATGCCTGACGCTTTTAAGTTCAGGCTTCGGGCAGGCTGATGCGGCAATTTCACCGGACCAGCTAATCAGCGCCGACCTGAAAGTGCTCTTTGCGAACCCTCCTTCCGTCAAAGGGTATCCGTATCAGGAGCTTTTCAAAAAGGCTGCGCAGCGTTACGAGCTTCCCCTTCCTTATTTACTGGCGGTTGCCCGCGGAGAGTCATTTTTTGACCCCAATGCCGTAAGTTCCAAAGGCGCCATCGGGCTTATGCAGCTTATGCCCGCAACAGCCGGTGACTACGGCGTTAAAAAAGAAAAACTTTTCGATCCTTCCGAAAATATCGATACAGGAGCCCATCTTCTTTCTGATTTAAACATACGCCTGAAAGATCCATACCTTGCGCTGGCAGCCTATTATTGCGGACAGGGAGGCGTGGATATTGATAATTTTACAATAAGAGAAGATTGCAATGAATATGTTCGTTATATCCATTCCCATCTGAAAAAGATTTTAAAAAAAGCCGGTCAGAACCTTCCTGATTCCGCAGTCAGGGAAAAGTATTTTATTTTAACAGTGTTTGATAATTTTTTAGATGCCCAGTCCTTTGTAAAATTTTTATCAGAAAAATTGCCCCTGATGCAGTTTGAAATATTTCGCAAAGAAGCGGCTTTAAAAGACCATAATCGTTATCAGTATCAGATCATGGCTGCCGGCAATGGTAAAAAAACAAAAAGTGAAGTCTGCGCAATGATTGAAAAGGCAAGCGGTTTTTCCTTCTGCGACGGCAAAAGAGAGTAAAGAATGAAGATGATATTTAAAACAATTCTGTTTCTGACAATGGCGTCGATTTTAAATAGCTGCGCAGGTCTGTCCGGAGCCGTAAAAACCCCGGATCATGATCCATTAAACAGCATTGTGCCGGAGCCTTTTCATTTTAATATCCAGGATAAAACCGTTTGTAATTATCTTGCCGAAACCGAACCTGACCTGTTCCATTTAAATCGCCGACTGGAATTTATTATGCTGGCAGGCCTTGCGGAGGCAAGGGACGAAGAAGATCTTGCAGGGATATTTGACAACCTATGGCAAAAGAATGGAAAAATCAGGGAGCTTATCAATAATTCCGAAAAAAGGGCTGATTTTGTTCAGGCTGCCGTAGAGATCTATTATATCCTGTCGGTAATCCCAGGCGCCGACTGGCAGCATGGAACCGCCGGCCGGATTTATACCGAAACATTAAAGGATATAAACCCGAAGCAGCTTTCAGGTTATGCCCTTCATTTTTATACGCTGGCGCTTTTAAAAAACGGAAAATCTAATACTGCGCTCCCCTTTCTGCTGAGGCTCAAACGCTTTGCCGAACCGGCTGCATATCTGAAAGATTTAAGCATTGCCCTTTTTTTTACGATTAAAGATAGAGAATATTCAACCGCTGTTAAAATCATGGAGCAGGTATGCAGGTTTGACCTTCAAAACAATCTGAAATTTCCTGATCAGCAAATGTATGACGCAGTTAAAGTAATGAAAAATTCCAACAACTTGTCTTTTGCCCAAATGACGCTCGTACCGCTCATTAAAGATAATCCCGGTCTTGAAACCTTTCAGTTTGCAAAACTGCTTTGCAAAAAAACTGTTTTTAAAGACAAACAAAAACTTATAGCGCAAAAAAAAATTATAATAAAAGTGCAGATTATAGAAGCAGGAAAAGACTCCGATCATATCGACATAAATCTAACAGAAGCAGTTGAGAGCCTGAAAAAGACCCTCAGCTATTCAAGCTTCAAGCTAATCAGCGAAAAAACATTTTATCTTCACGCCGGTCAAACAGAAAAAATGCCGCTGTCCAAAGGCAGTAGTCTTAAAATTATACCTCAAAAAATTACTTCCAAAAACGCCGTAATCGAAGTCTTTATCACACAAGAAAGTAAAGAAATCTTTAACACAGTTATTGAAACCGTTGACAAAGGGTCAACCATAATAGGCGGCCCGAAAAGAGGAAACGAAATTATTTTGATTAGATTGGTTACGGATATTTTTTTATGATAAATTGATAGGTTGAAGGTTGAAGGTTCACCTCGTTCCCATGCTCCAGCGTGGAAACGCATGGTTTTCGTGATAACAAAAAAAGGAGCAGATCAATGAAAAAACGCACATCCTTTTTAATCTTATTTGCAGCATCTTTTCTTTTAACAGGCATCTTTTCCGCTCATGCACAAGAGCCAGGAGCCGGTGAAAAGTCTGCCATCTCAGCAGAAGTACAAGCATGGCAGGTGCTGGCTACTTCCCCGGGCGTGAAAGTACTCAGCCAGGTCGTGCACAACCCCGGAAAAATCCTCGGACAAGGTGAAAATCCTCTGGAAACAGCCCAGGACTGGCTGACAGACAACAATCTGGAAGAAGGCCGGAATTTAAAAAATAAAAAGCTGCTTTATATCAGCATCGGCGCTGCAACGATCAATGCCAGGCCGGAAGATCCAGATTTTATAGACAGCCGGTTTCTTGCGTTTCAAAGAGCAGAGCTTGAGGCAAAGGCAAAAACAGCAATATTTATCGGTACAGACCTTGTAGCCTCAAGAGGCGCTTCGGAAAGGGCAGAGGAAATTGAACATAAAAAAGCCGCTGTAAAATCGAAGGATCAAAAAAGAAACCGTCTGAAAAATATCAGCGAAACATCCATAAAAGCCGCTGCATGCGCCTTTACCGACGTGCAGGGTTCCCAGGTGATCCAGACCTTTGAAGGCTCCTATCATAAAAACTATCAGGTTGTTGTTATTACCCTCTGGTCTCAAAACCTGCAAAAAATGGTAGACAGCATGCTTTCCGGCAGAGCGCCCTGTGGGCTCGAAAGAAAAAAAGCTAAAACCGAAATTACAAGTCAACTGCCGAAAGATTCCAACAAACTGGCCTGTATGTCCGGCGTCCGGGCATATATTAATCAGCACGGCGAGCATGTACTGCTTGCATTTGGCCAGGCCGGAGTTGAAGTAATAGGCGGCAGGGAAAACAAGGCCTATGAAAAGGCCGGAAAAAAGGCCAAGCTTCGCGCGCTTGCCTCTATGCGCACATTCATGGGCGAAAAGGTAGCTTTTATTGCAAATGAAGAGCTTGCCAAAGTCCTTGCCCTGTATGCTGATGAGTATAGAGAAGGCGAAGGATCCCAGGAATATAAATCCATCAGTCAATTCCAGGAAAAAATCCACGCAGTATCAGCCAGACAAAAACTTACAGGCGTACACGGCCTCCTTACCCGTGAACTTGTTCATCCATTCACAGATAAACCGATGGTGTTAAAAATAATGGCATGGTCTCCCTCATCCCAGAAAATGGCACAGGATATTAAACAGGCCATTGAATATAAGCCTGAACATTCATACGGCCAAAAGAGGAAAGAGGCGGTTGCTGTTGAAGAACAAGAGGTGATTAAACGTAAAGGCGTTATTTCGTCCGGTGATGGGGCTGATTCGGATGCCTGGTAAAAAAATAAACACAAAAGTACGAAAGAACGAAAAAGGGCGAGGGCAAGGGAAATAATTATGGGGTATAATTTTGAAGGATTAAGTGAAAAAATAATTGGCGCTGCAAATGCTGTGCATAAAGAGCGCAGCATGCAGGGTGGATTAAGCAAAGCGAATCCACCGGCATTGCAGACCCAAAGAGATTAAATCTTCTTGACACACAATTTAATCATAGCTACTATAACAACAAAGTGACTACAAATATATGGAGGTGAACGTTATGAAAACAGCAGGAATAAAAGAGCTTAAGAACCGGTTGAGTTTTTACCTCACCCTTGTTAAAAAAGGTGAAGAGGTGCTGATTACCGATAGGGGCAAACCGATTGCGCGTATAATTTCCGAAGATACCCAAAAGACATCTTTGAGACGAGCGCTTCAGCCTCTGATAATGGAAGGCCTGGTAAATTTGCCTGCAGACCGGATCGATAGAGACATCTCCATCCCTGCCGAACTTCCAGGAAAACAGGTCTCAGAAATGGTCAGTGAGGATCGGCGATGATTCTCTATCTTGACACAAGCGCTATAGTTAAAAAATATTTCAAAGAACAAGGTTCCGTAGAGGTAATACGTTTGTGGAAAAAAACAAGCTCAATTATAACTTCCACTGCAGCCTATGCGGAAACACTGGCCGCCATCCATAGAAAAAAAAGGGAAACGGCTGATATTGATCAATCCATTTTCAAAGCAATCCGAATAGCGTTTGAAAAGGACTGGAAAAGTTTCATTCATGTCGATGTGACAAGCGCTCTAAACAAAACCATTAAAAGAGTGACAGCCACGCATCCACTTAAAGGATTTGATGCCATCCATCTCGCCTCGGCATTAATTGTGCGGCAAAGAATTGACGAAGAATTTATTTTTGCATGTTACGACAAAAGCCTGAACAAATCAGCCGGAAAAGAGGGTTTGATAACGTTATCATAAGCGCCTGTAGCAACAGAGGTAAATTACTCTGCGATTTGCTTTGGCGTGAGATGTTTTGGCGGCTTAAGCGAATCGAATCCACCGCAGGCACTATTTTTTACTTGATATTATGAAAACCATACACATAAAAATAATTCTATTAATACTTTTGGCCATTTCCCTCTCTGCCCTGGCACAGGGAAAAGAAGACTTTCCAGAGGTTAATATTGAACCCGCATTCCAGGAATTTCTTTATTCCCAGCCTGATTTTATGCAGGAAGGCGGCGCCCGCGTGCTGGAAATCGAAGGCCTGGGCCAGGCCATAATCGGCATCGGCAAGGCTTTTCCCGAATCGTCCGAACTTCATGACACGCCAAATCTTACAAGAATCTGTGAGATACATGCCAAAACCGCTATCCTTGAGCTTGGCCGGGGCATCGACGTATCAACCGTTCGCGGCGCAAAAGAAGACGCAGCAGTTTCTTCTTTTTTTCAAGCCGCGGAAATATCTCTGAAAGGAAAAATCGAACAACTTCCCATAATCGGCACCTGGTGGTCAAAAAATCACGCAATTTTTTACGTTGCTGTGGGAAAGATAATAACCGACCCTAATTACAGGGATTTGGACTGCAAAAATTTGAACGGCAGGAGTTTCCTGCCTGTAAGCACAGGCACAAACAACTCTTTGCGTATGCGAAACATGGAGGGCAAAGAACCTTTTCTTTCTATCCTCTGCGCCTCGCCTGTTTTTTACAAAACCGGCGGAGTACGGGGTTTTGTGCTTGAAGATAATCGCAAAGTCCTGCTTGCAGTCGGCTCTGCGCTGATTAAGGATTCATATTTCAATGCTAAAAAAATCGCCCGGCTTAAAGCCCTGCGCTCTTTGCTCGGTCTTAAAAAAGGTATTCAGATATCGTCTGTCGAATACCTCGCTGATCAGGAGAATCTCTCCCTTTCAGAAAAAGGAGAAAAATATCTTCTCCTGTCGCAGTTCTTTTCAGTTAAAAAAGAAAAAGTAAAAGGCATTGTCAGGGCCCTGCCTGTTGTCGCCACATGGGAGGATGAAAAGGGGGAGGCGCTTTTTGTTGCAATAGGAAGTACACTATAGAATATTATTTGTGCACTCAAAGTGTACGAGGATTTTTCGTACTTTCGTGATAAAATAATCAAAGGAATAAAACATGAAAAAATATCCCATCGGAATCCAAAGTTTTGAAGTAATCAGATCAGATGACTACTATTATGTGGATAAAACAGATTTTGTTAAAAAATTATCTGAATCCGGAAAATATTATTTTCTCTCCCGTCCCAGAAGATTTGGGAAAAGCCTTTTTTTAGATACATTACACCAGGCATTTGCAGGCAGAAAAGAATATTTTAAAGGTCTGTTTCTTGAAAACAACTGGAACTGGGATGAGCAATTTCCCGTGCTGCATATCAGTTTTGGGGCTGGTATCTTCAAGGATACTGACAGCCTGAATTCGCGTTTTAATTATCTTCTTTCCCGATTTGCAGAAGAATATAAGGTTGAACTAAAAGAAAAAAATATAAGTGACCGGTTTGATGAGCTTGTAAGAAAAATATTTAAAAAACAGAACCGGCAAGTTGTAATCCTAATAGATGAATACGACAAACCGATCCTTGACAACATCGATAAACCTGACCTTGCCATTGAAATCCGGGAAGAGCTTAAAAATTTTTATTCCGTTATCAAGGATCTGGACAAATGCCTTAAATTTGTATTTTTAACCGGAGTCTCAAGGTTTAGCAAGGTGAGTATTTTCAGCGGTTTGAATAATCTCAAGGACATCAGCCTTGACAATCGTTATTCAGCAATTTGCGGTTATACCCAGAACGAGCTTGAATCTGTATTCAAAGAACCTCTTAAACTCGCTGATCTGAATAAAATCAAAGAGTGGTATAATGGTTATAATTTTTTGGGTGAACCTGTTTACAATCCATTTGATGTTCTGCTTTATCTTGATACAGGTGAATTCCGGAACTACTGGTTTGAAACCGGAACACCTTCTTTTTTGATAAAACTTATTCAGGAC
>Ga0190313_1002022_pt1 | contig 10247 bp, 7 predicted proteins | sample 4870071011_MG_FD_169989 | JGI IMG/M metagenome (GOLD analysis project Ga0190313, IMG submission 169989) | Hydrothermal vent sediment bacterial communities from Southern Trench, Guaymas Basin, Mexico - 4870-07-10-11_MG | ecosystem: Environmental > Aquatic > Marine > Hydrothermal vents > Sediment ...
TTTGAATCTGAATTTGTGGGAAGACTTCCTGTAAAAGCTATTTTTGAAAGATTAAAGGAAAAAGATCTTTATCAGATACTGAAAAACCCGAATAGCCCCATAATTCTCAGCAAAAAGCTTGATTTTTCTGCATATGGGATTGATATTAAATTTGAAAATCAAGCCCTTGCCCTGCTTGCAAAAAATGCTTTTGAAGAAAATACAGGGGCCAGGGGGCTGGTGAGTGCCATTGAAAATGCATTGATTTTATTTGAGAAAAGACTGCCTTCCACTAAGATTAAAAAATTTCCTGTAACCTCTTTTGTTATTGAAAATCCTGAAAAATCACTAAAAGCTTTGTTAAGCTGGGATGAGAATAAAATTAACGCTGGTTTTGATGAAATTGCCCAATGTGAAAAGAAAAATATAAAAAAATATTTATGTTCAAACAAAGAAAATCTGTCCGTTAAATATATGAAATTTTTAACGGACAGACGTATTGATATCGTTGCAGCATACTATACAAAGCATGTTGTAGAGGTTGGAACTGCTCTAAAGAGAATAAAAACCTATTGTGATGAGCTTAAAGAGATTGAGCTTTATTTTTATAAAACCCATGATATCAATATTGTCCTGGAAGAAGACGCAGTGGATTATCTGCTTGACCGGTTTGTTGAGCTAAATGTCCAGACAAAGGATTTTTATAAGACATTGACAAATGATTTTGAGCTGGGCTTAAAATTGATTCGTGACAAGACAGGAAAAAACAGATTTTTTATTACAAAAGAGGCTATGATTGATACGGAAGCTTTTTTAAATAAACTGGTAAAAAACGGGCTGACAATGGCAGCCGAAAAACAAGAAATGGTGTAGTATAAAAAAATGATTGGAATATCAAAGCTTTACTGTGGGACTGTTGAACCGTCTGATGCGCTTCGTTACGGACGCAAATCTTCAGAACTTCCCTCACATCTGCTTCAGTTCTCGGCAGACAAAAAACCCGTAGTTGTATGGAATGTCACAAGGCGGTGCAATTTAAAGTGTGTTCACTGTTATGCACAAGCCAGTGATAATAAATTTGATAATGAACTCGATTTTAATGAAGGTAAAAAAGTAATAGACGACCTGGCAAAATTCGGAAGTCCCGTAATCCTTTTTTCCGGTGGAGAGCCTCTGGTGAGAAAAGATTTGCCTGATCTTGCAGAGTATGCCGTGGGAAAGGGCATGAGGGCGGTTATCTCTACAAACGGCACATTAATTTCCAGAGAAAAAGCACACAAGCTTAAAGAAATCGGTTTATCATATGTGGGAATAAGCATTGACGGAATGGAAGAAATAAATGACCGTTTCAGAGGCATGAAAGGTGCATTTAAGGCAGCTGTTGCAGGGATAGAAAACTGCAAAGAGGCGGGCATTAAGGTTGGTCTTCGTTTTACTTTAAACAGGTTTAATCTGCGCGAAGTTCCAAAAATTTTTGATCTTTTAGAAGAAATGGATATTCCCAGGGCATGCTTTTATCATCTTGTTTATGCAGGCAGGGGCTCCGATCTTGTTAAAGATGACTGCTCCCTCGAAGAAACAAGGGCTGCTGTTGATCTTATTATGGATCGTACAAAAAAGCTGCATGACACAGGGAAAGCAAAAGAGATATTAACTGTGGATAATCATGCCGACGGCCCCTATGTATACTTGAGACTGCTCAAGGAAAACCCGAAAAGAGCCGCTGAGGTGCTTGAACTTTTAAAAATGAATGGGGGCAACAGCTCAGGAAGGGGTATAGGGTGTATAAGCTGGGACGGAGAAGTATATGCAGACCAGTTTTGGCGTCACCACAGTTTTGGTAATATTAAAGACCGACCTTTTTCAGAAATCTGGTCAGATACTTCGGAACCTTTGATGAAAAAGCTGAAGGACAAAAAAAAGTATGTCAAGGGAAGATGCGCATCCTGCCGCTGGTTAGATGTTTGCGGAGGAAACTTCAGGGTTCGGGCGGAAGCTGTTACAAACGATGTATGGGCGCCTGATCCTGCATGTTATCTGACAGATGAAGAAATTTCTTAAAAGGAGAGTTTAAGCTGATGTTATTTCCTGAGTACAGGCCCCGGCGTTTACGCCAGAATGAATCTTTCAGGCGTATGATACGAGAAACAAACCTGTCAGTGAACGATTTGATACTGCCTCTTTTTGCCATAAACGGAAAAAACGTTAAAAACCCCATAAAATCAATGCCCGGGCAATATCAGCTCTCAGTGGATAATCTCATAAAGGAATCAGCCCATGCTTATAAACTCGGCATCCCGGCCATAATGCTTTTTGGAATACCTGACAGCAAGAATCCCCTTGCGACAGGCGCTTATGCAAACAAAGGGATTGTCCAGAGAGCGGTTAAGGCAATAAAAGACAGGGTGCCGGAGCTTCTCGTTATTACAGATGTGTGTTTGTGTCAGTATACCGATCATGGTCACTGTGGAGTTGTGGACGGGAATATTATTGATAATGATGCGACTTTAGACCTTCTTGCACGCACTGCAGTTTCACATGCTAAAGCAGGCGCGGATATGGTGGCACCATCGGATATGATGGATGGACGTGTTACTGAAATCCGCGGAGCGCTTGATGAAAACAGTTTTAGCAATATCCCTATTATGGCTTATTCCGCCAAATATTGTTCAGCATATTACGGCCCTTTCCGGAATGCGGCAGATTCCGCTCCTAAATTCGGCGACAGGCGGACTTACCAGATGGATCCTGCCAATGCACTTGAAGCTGTAAGGGAAGTTACAATGGATGTTGAAGAAGGGGCTGATATAATAATGATAAAGCCTGCCCTGCCGTATCTTGATATTATCTGTCGTATCCGTGATGAGATAGATCTCCCTCTTGCAGCCTATAATGTAAGCGGTGAGTATTCCATGATAAAGGCTGGGGAAAAGATGGGATGGATTGACGGCAAAAAAGTGATGATGGAAACCCTTATCTCAATCAAAAGAGCCGGTGCAGATATGATTCTTACCTATTTTGCCATTGAAGCCGCAAAAGAATTAGCCTGAAACATTTCATAAAGAGCATCAATCAGAAGAGTAAAAGAATATATCTGTTATTGCTCTTTGCCTGTTATCTTCCAGCCATTTGTCAATAAATTTAAGATATTATTTTAATTTTAACCTGATTAATTTATATAAACAATTTACAGGGAAAGTAATGTCGCTTCATATTAATCGCAAAAAAACTCGGCAGATAAACCTGGGAGGTGTAAAGATAGGAGGGATGGCTCCTGTCTCCGTACAATCCATGACCAATACATTTACCCAGGATGTGCAGGCCACGGTTGCGCAAATAAAGGGTCTTGAAGAAGCAGGATGTGAAATAGTCAGAGTCGCAGTTCCGGACATGGAATCAGCATCGGCAATATCTTTAATAAAAAAAGAGATTGCCATACCGGTAATAGCGGATATACATTTTGATTTTCGTCTTGCAGTATCAGCGGCAAGAGCCGGTGCCGACGGTTTAAGAATAAACCCGGGTAATATCGGAAGTGAAAAAAAAATCAGAGCTGTTGTTGATTGCGCAAAGGAGCATAAGATTCCAATTCGCATAGGGGTAAACTCTGGCTCTGTTGAAAAAGACCTGCTGATAAAACATGATGGCCCCACTGCCAAAGCAATGGTTGAAAGCGCAATCAGGCATATTGATTTATTAAAATCATTTGATTTTCACAACATAAAGGTTTCTATTAAGGCATCAGACGTACCTCGTACCCTGGAAGCCTACAGGCTGCTTTCTTCAAAAACAGATCTGCCGCTGCATGTGGGAGTTACAGAAGCCGGAGCGCTTTATTCCGGGATAGTGAAGTCCTCCCTTGGGATAGGCATGCTTCTTGCTGAAGGAATAGGTGATACCATACGTGTTTCATTAACCCGGGATCCTGTGGAAGAAATCAGGGTGGGATACGAAATTCTCAAGGCATTGAATATAAGGAGGCACGGCCCGGAAATAGTATCATGTCCAACCTGCGGCCGCTGCAAAATAGATCTGTTTGATATTGTGGAACGGGTTGAGTCGAAAATTTTATCAAACCCCGTGTATGCGAAAATAGATGCGAAAATTGCAATTATGGGCTGCGTAGTAAACGGGCCTGGAGAGGCAAAAGAGGCTGATATCGGCATTGCAGGAGGCGATGGAACAGGTATATTGTTCAAAAAAGGAAAAGTGGTTAAAAAGTTCCCCCAGGATAAAATTGTGGAGGTTTTACTTCAAGAGATAGATAAAATTATATAAGAGCTTCTTGGAAAGGATATTTATGGGAAAAGAGGTTAAAACAGCAATTACACCAACAAGGGAAGAGGATTATCCCGAGTGGTATCAACAGGTGGTCAAATCAGCTGATATGGCTGAAAATTCACCGGTCAGGGGATGCATGGTAATAAAACCATGGGGATATGCAATATGGGAAAATATTAAATATATATTAGATGGCATGTTTAAGGATACAGGTGTGAAAAATGCATATTTCCCCCTTTTTATCCCTTTAAGTTTTCTTGAAAAAGAGGCGGAACATGTTGAAGGATTTGCCAAAGAATGTGCAGTGGTTTCACATCACAGGCTTGAAACAGGTGATAATGGCGGTCTGGTTCCGGCAGGGCCTTTATCCGAACCTTTGATTATCAGGCCAACTTCAGAAACTATTATAGGCGATTCATTTTCAAAATGGATCCACAGCCACAGGGATCTTCCTGTACTCATAAACCAGTGGGCAAATGTGGTGAGATGGGAGATGCGGACAAGGATATTTTTAAGAACAAGTGAATTTTTGTGGCAGGAAGGTCATACTGCACATGCCACGGAAAAAGAGGCTGTTGAGCGAACAAAGATGATGCTTGATATTTATACTGAATTTGCAGAAAATTATCTTGCCATGCCTGTAATAAAGGGGCGCAAAACTCCTGCAGAGAGATTTCCCGGGGCAATAGATACATTCTGTATTGAAGCTATGATGCAGGACAGAAAAGCTTTGCAGTCCGGAACATCACATTTTTTAGGTCAGAATTTTGCCAGATCTTCAAAAATAATGTTTCAATCTGCACAAGAAAATGAAGAGTATGCATGGACAACCTCATGGGGGGTTTCCACCCGCCTTATTGGAGGAATTATAATGACCCACAGCGATGATGACGGTCTTATTCTTCCCCCCAAAATTGCATCTTCACATATTGTCTTACTGCCGATTATAAGAAAAGCCAAAGACAGATCAAAGGTGATGGAGTATACTGACAGTCTGGCAAGGGAGCTGAAGGACAAGAATTACGGAGGCCGCCGGCTTGAGGTGGAGATAGACGACAGGGATATAGGAGGAGCAAGGGGGTGGGAGTGGATAAAAAAAGGTATCCCTCTGCGTGTTGAAATAGGTCCCAGGGATATTGCCGACAACTCGGTTTATGTGGCAAGAAGAGATAAGGGACACAGGGAAAAAACCTCTTATAAAAGGGATGTTTTTGTTGATAAACTAACTGAAATTCTTGATGAAATTCAACAGACACTTTTTGACAGGGCATCTTTATTTTCCCAAAAGCATACCATCAAAATAGACTCAAACAAAGAATTTTATGAGTTTTTTACTCCGTTGAATCAGAAAAAGCCTGAAATACACGGCGGGTTTGCCCTGTCTCACTGGTGCGGGTCAGATGAATGCGAGACTAAAATAAAGGAAGACCTTAAAGTCACGATTCGATCCATTCCTTTAGATAAAGATATGGAAAATGGTAACTGTATATGCTGTGGGGAAAAAAGCAAAGCCAGGGTTGTATTTGCAAAGGCATATTAGCCCGAATTTTTTACAAGAAACATCAAACATAAATAATAAGCCGTAAGATAAATGATAAGAATAAATGATATAATTGATAAGGTAACTGAAAATAACCCTGACTCTGATCTGGATATAATAGATCGGGCATATATCTTTTCAGCAAGAGTTCATGATGGACAGGTACGGCTTTCGGGAGAGCCATATCTTTCTCATCCACTTGAAGTAGCAGGAATACTCGCTGATATGAAGCTCGATTCAGTTAGTGTGGCAGCAGGTCTTCTCCACGATGTTATTGAAGATACGCATGCTACTCCTGAAGAGATTGAAGATATTTTTGGCAAAAATGTTTTACATATTGTTTCAGGGGTAACAAAATTAAGTAAGCTTAACTATGGCAGCGCCCAGGACCGCCAGGCTGCAAGCATAAGGAAAATGCTGCTGGCAATGGCCGATGATATTCGGGTTATTTTAATTAAGCTTGCCGACCGGCTGCATAACATGAAGACTCTTCAGTTTCATAAAGAGAGCAAAAGAAGAATAATAGCGCGAGAGACCCTTGATATTTATGCCCCGATTGCATCACGTCTGGGAATTTACTGGATCAAAAAAGAGCTTGAAGACAGCTCTTTTATGTATCTAATGCCCGAAGAGTATAATAAAATACATGATTTTCTTAAAAAAGGTAAGGAGGTAAGCAACAAACATATAGATACAATAAAAAATTACATGTTAAAAATAATGGCTGAGAATAATCTTAAATGTGAGGTTTTTGGAAGATACAAAAGTTTTTACAGCATATATCAGAAGATGTTGTCCCAGAATCTGGCCATTGAAGATATATACGATATTATTGCCTTTAGAATCATTCTTGACACGGTTCCCCAGTGTTATGAAGCTCTTGGCGTTATACATGCCACTTTAAAACCCATAGACATAAAGTTTAAAGACTATATAGGTCGTCCCAAACCCAATGGATACAAGTCGTTGCATACAACGGTAATAGGCCCCCTTGGGAATCGGATTGAAATACAGATTCGAACATGGGAAATGGACAGGATCGCCAAATCAGGCATCGCAGCCCACTGGAGTTATAAAGAGGGGAAAAAGATTGATAAAAATATAAGTGAAAAATTTGCATGGATTCAAGATCTGGTGGAAAATCAAAAAAACTTCATGGAATCCGACGAATTTCTGGAAAATGTTAAAATTGATCTCTTTCCTGATGAGGTTTATGTGTTTACTCCCCATGGAGATATAAAAACCCTGCCAAAAGGAGCTGCCCCTGTTGACTATGCATATATGATTCACTCTGAAGTGGGGCACCACTGTACAGGAGCAAAGGTTAACGGCCGCATTGTACCCCTTGAGTATAATCTTCAAACAGGAGATGTGGTTGAAATTTTAACCACAAAAAATCACCACCCCAGCCCGGACTGGCTTAGATTTGTAAAAACCGTAAAAGCACGTTCAAAAATCAGGCAATGGATAAAAACAGAGGAAAAAGATAGGAGCCTGACCCTTGGACGTGAAATGTGCGATAAAGCTTTCAGGAAATACCGCTTGAATTTCAGCTCCTTTTTAAAATCAGACAAGCTGAAAGTGGTAACCGATGCTTTTGGTTTTAAAAATATAGATGACCTGATTGCGAATGTGGGATACGGAAAAACAACCCCCCTTCAGATTATAAGAAAGATTACCCCTGATGATCCCGAGAAAAAAGAGCGCTCTTTATTAAATAAACTTATCGGAAGCGTTAAGAAAAAGAAACATCATGGAGGCATAATTGTTAAAGGGATTGATGATGTACTGATAAGATTCGGTCAATGCTGCCACCCCCTTCCAGGAGAATCCATAACCGGCTATATTACTCAAGGTCATGGCGTAACAATACACAGCACAACCTGTATAAACGCTCTTAAAATGAATCCTGAAAGACGTATAGATGTGGAATGGAACAAAGATATAACTGAAACCTATTCCACAACAATTTGCGTGAGTTCCTCAGACAGGGTAGGCTTGCTGGCAGACATTACTTTAGCCATAAGCAAAAATAAATCCAATATACTTAGTTTAAAAGCTGAAACAAGAGACAACAAAATGGTCGATATCATTTTGAGCTTAAGTCTTAACGATGCGGATCATTTAAAAAAAGTTATATCGACCATTAAAAAAGTAAAGCAGGTGCATAAGATAAAAAGGATAGGCTAAGGTGCTTTTACTACGAAGCCTGATTTAATGCATCTTGTACAGACTGTTATTCTTTTTACTCTTCCATTTCTAAGCGCCCTGACTTTTTGAAGATTTGGATTAAAACGCCTTTTATTTACATTATGGGCATGGCTGACGTTATTACCTGTTAATGGTTTTTTATTGCATATTTCACAAACTCTGGACACTTTATTTTCTCCTGTATAATTTTTTTACAAGGTTTCAAAACGCATAAAAAAAGTATTTTTATCATAAAAAAATATACATGTAAAGCTTTTTAATCAGGGAAGCACGTCATCATAATATCAATCCAAAATATTCCGAACAGATGCTTAAAGAGGAATTTTCTAAATGATATTATCGAAAAAGACACAAAAGTAAAATCCAATACCTTCCTGAACTTACTACATGCACTGTGCTTCAGGTGGCGGAAGCCTATAGATAGATTGATATTGTTTTTGAAAAAGATGAATTCATTTTTAGGAAAAACATATGACAGATAACAGATTAATTGAACTCGAATATCGTGACAGTATTGCAATTCTTCGCTTTAACCGTCCTTTGGTTCATAACTCCCTGAATGAGGAATTAATGAAAAAATGGGAATTTTAATTGTCGTTACAGGGAAAAAATATTACAAAATTATTCACGATAAAAATAAGGTAAGCTGAGCGTTCGTAATTTTATTTGGTGCCGGAGCTCGGAATCGAACCGAGACGGAGTTGCCCCCGGAGAATTTTGAGTCCTCTGCGTCTACCAGTTTCACCACTCCGGCTTTTTTATCTTTATATTAATACTCTATTTAATTGTCAATAAGTTTGCTCTTTATAATTAAGGTAAATAAATTGGGAAAATCTTCATGAAAATAAAAAACAATCTTATAACCAACGACTTATTCCCTGATTTACAGGCGAAAACAGATGCTTTTTATCAGGCTCTTGCAGGTCAACCAATTGATATAAAAGAAAATTCTGAATTTTCTGAGCATTTGCGAAACGCTTTTGCCTTTAGCGATTTTATTTCAGAAAATTGTATAAAACACCCTGCTGTTTTGTATAACCTTTTAACTAATGGTGATCTATACAAAAAATATAAGGAAGGGGAATATCGGATAAAGCTTTCTACTGTTTTAAACAAAATTGACAATTTTAAACACCTTTTTTCTGCTTTGCGTACTTTTCGTACCAGTGAAATGATTCGCATTGCATGGCGCGATATTAACGGCCTTGATAATCTTATTGAAACCATGAGTAATCTTTCATGTCTGGCCGACGCATCTATTAATGAATCCCTGTCCCTGCTTTTTAACTGGCAGTGTGTTGATTTCGGCACTCCATTAGATAAAAATGAACAAGATCAATACCTTACAGTTATAGGGATGGGCAAGCTCGGTGCCGGAGAACTAAATTTTTCATCTGATATTGATCTTATTTTTGCCTATCCTGAATCTGGAAATACTTCAGGACCAAAAATTATAAGTAATGAAGAATTTTTTCTTCGTCTTTGCCGGAGCCTTATCAGGGTGCTTGGTGAAAACACTTCTGAAGGATTTGTTTTTCGTGTAGACACCAGGCTGAGGCCTTATGGTGAAAATGGTCCCCTGGTTATGAATTTTGATGCCATGGAAGAGTATTATCAGAGTCATGGCCGGAGCTGGGAGCGTTATGCCTGGATCAAGGCAAGGGCTATTACAGATAAAAACAGCACCGGCACAAGACTTTTGAACATTCTGAAACCCTTTGTATTTCGAAGATATCTTGACTTTGGCGCATTTGACTCCATCAGAGACATGAAACAGATGATAAATATGGAGCAAAAAAAAAAGAGCCTGGAAAATAATATAAAGACAGGTTATGGTGGAATTAGAGAAATTGAGTTTTTTGGTCAGGTTTTTCAACTCATAAGAGGTGGTGTTGCACCGATTCTTCAGAAACGCCCCATTCTTGAGATATTGAACATTCTTGTTAAAGAGAAGTATATAGAGCCTTATGTACGTGACAAGCTTTCAGAGGCATATAATTTTTTGCGCATAACTGAAAATCGTCTTCAGGAATATTCAGACCTTCAGACCCATGAACTTCCCACAGAACCCATTGCAAGGATACGTCTTTCTGCATCAATGGGCTTTGATTCATGGGATTCTTTTTATTATCAACTTAATATGCATAGAAAAAATGTTTCCATACATTTTGGACATATTCTATCTCCTCAAAGCTCAGATCTGCCGGAAAACCCCCTTAAGGTTGTTGCATTGTCT
>Ga0190313_1002023_pt1 | contig 10247 bp, 7 predicted proteins | sample 4870071011_MG_FD_169989 | JGI IMG/M metagenome (GOLD analysis project Ga0190313, IMG submission 169989) | Hydrothermal vent sediment bacterial communities from Southern Trench, Guaymas Basin, Mexico - 4870-07-10-11_MG | ecosystem: Environmental > Aquatic > Marine > Hydrothermal vents > Sediment ...
AACCTAGAGTGTACAGGGTTTAGCGTATAGTTTTAAATTAGCAAGATGCTTGCCCTAATTATAAACTAAAAAGTTAAAACTAAAAGCGAAAAACAATAATTCAAAATTCAAAACTTTTTCTCTAACACTTAATTTCAAGTTTTGTTTTTGTTTCTTTATCTCTTCATTTTTAATGCATAGCATGCAAGATAAGAAAGATGAAACTCAATAAATAAAACAATTTATTTAAATTTTACATTTTGAGCTATGGTTTTACGTTTTGCGTTTTTTGTTTTTAACTTGGTTACTAAATACTATTCACCAACGACAAATCTTAGGCGGTGTAGCTCAGATGGCTAGAGCATGCGGTTCATACCCGCAGTGTCCTGAGTTCGAATCTCAGCACCGCCACCAAAATATTTATTAAAAAATTAAAGGTCTTTCTAAATAGAAAGGCCTTTAATTGCAAAAGGACAAAAAATGTTAGAAGAGAAGGTTCAGCAAACTATACGAAAGTTTGATATGCTCTCTTTCAATGACAGAGTCCTGATAGGAGTATCAGGAGGTCCTGACTCGGTAACCCTTCTAAATGTTTTACTATCTTTTAAAAAAAGATATAGCCTGTCATTTTTTATTGCCCACCTTAATCATATGCTTAGAGGAAAAGAATCAGATGAAGATGTAAATTTTGTTAAAAATTTAGCTCAAAAGTTAGACTTACCTTGCGAAGTTAAAAGCTGTAATTTAACAAAAATTGCTCGGAAAGAACATTTAACTCTAGAAGAAGCTGCTCGTAAGTATAGATATAAATTTTATTTAGAAAGTGCAAAGAAGTTTAAGGCAAACAAGATTGCTCTGGGTCATAACGCCGATGACCAGGTAGAAACTGTTTTGATGAGATTTTTAAGAGGAAGTGGATTAGAGGGTTTGATGGGGGTTCCTCCGGTGCGAGGCAAAATAATCAGACCTTTAATAGAGTGTAGTAGAGCAGAGGTTGAAGAATACTGTAAAGAAAATAAAATAGAATATAGGGTAGATTCGAGCAATAAAGAAGTTGTATATTTTAGAAATAAAATTAGATTAGAGCTTTTACCTTTGCTTTCCAAAGGTTATAATAAAAATATAAAAGATACTATGCTGCGTCTTAGGAGTATAATTAGCGAAGTTTCAGAATATTTACACCAAGAGACAGAATTGCTTTTTAAAGAAGTTGCAAGACGAGAAAGTCCCGAGACGGTAATTATTGATTTAAAAAAATTTACCTCTCTCCCCCTAGCTTTAAAGAGGAGAATAATTAGAAAATCTATTGAAGTGGTAAAAGGGAATCTTTATTTTATAAGTTTTAAACATAATAATGAAATATTAAAACTTACCAAGTACCAACTGGGTGAAAAAGAGATTTATCTTCCTGATAATTTAATGGTCAAGAAGATTTATAACAAACTGATTATTTACAAAAAAGAGATTTCCAAAGAACAAACAGAGGAGATGCCTACCCATTGGGAATACGATATATTAATTCCGGGAGAAACAGAGATTAAATCTTTAGGTATAAAGTTTGAAATAAAAATATTAGATTCCGCGGACATAAAATCTTCTTTATATCTTGCTGGAAAAAAATCTAAAGGAGAGTTTCTGGAATTTGTTGATTACAATAAAGTTAAACTCCCTCTCAAATTAAGAAATAGACGGAGTGGAGATAGGTTTTATCCCTTAAAGATGAAGGGCTTAAAAAAAGTTAAAGATTTTTTTATTGATAATAAAATTCCTAAAAGTTATCGAAATTTAATTCCTATCCTGGTAGATAGTGAAGATAAAATAATATGGATTATAGGAATGAGACTGGATGACCGGATAAAAATTAACTCTGATACTAAAAAGGCGCTTTGCGTAAAGACAAAAATTAAGAATGTTTTTTGCAGGGATTTTTTTAATTTTTAATAAGAAAGGAGAAAAAATGTTAAAAAATAACGAAATTGACGAAATTTTAATCACAGAAGGAGAAATTAGAGAAAAAGTTATTGAATTAGGGGGGAAAATAACCCGGGATTATCAAGGTAAAGACTTGGTCTTTATAGGTGTACTAAGGGGAGCTGTAATATTCATGTCAGATTTAGCTCGGTCAATTTCAATTCCTATGATATTTGATTTTATGGCTATTTCCAGTTATGGTGCAGCCACGGAGTCCTCGGGAGTAGTAAGGATATTAAAAGATTTGGATGAAACTATTGCAGGTAAAGATGTTTTGGTAGTTGAAGATATAGTAGATACCGGATTAACTTTGGATTATCTGCTTCGGATATTAAAATCACGTAAACCTTCTAGCTTAAAAGTCTGTACCTTTTTAAATAAAAGTGCTAGAAGGAAAGTTAAGATTAAAGTTGATTATTTGGGATTCGATATTCCTGATAAATTTGTAGTTGGTTATGGTTTGGATTATGCAGGAAAATTTAGGAATGTCCCCTTTGTTTTTACCCTTAATCCTGAAATATACAAGGGAGAGTTGAAGTAAAATCGTATCTCGTATTTCGTATCTCGCATTTAGTTAGCTAGTCAGTGGTTAATTGGTTATCTAGTTAAGAAATCAATACTGGGTTAGTATAGAGACACGGCATACTGTATTTTCTTGCGCTAATTAACGACTTAAAAATATTAGGCAGGCGGAAGCCTACCCTCGTGAAAACGGAGGACACTTGCTATATTTCGGACACAATATATCCCTGAATCCTGATTTTCTTCACGAGATACGAGATACGAGATACGATTCACGTTTGTTTTTATATAGGAAATATGCTAAAATTATTTTGCAATAAGAGTATAAAATAAATCTAATATAAGAAATTTGTGAAAAAAGGAGAAATTTTTCTTGGCTAAAATACCTAATTTTAATAAAAAAGACTTAAAGGGAAATAAAAATTATAGAAACATCGGTCTATATTTACTGGTGTTAATTATTACAGTTTCAATTATAAGTTCATTTTTTGAGCCCAAATCTGCTATTCAACAGGAACTTACCTATTCGGAATTTTTAAAAGAAGTTGAAATAAACAATGTATCTAAAGTTACCATTGTCGATAATACAATTACCGGTATACTTATGGATGGTACAGAATTCTCTACTTATTCACCTGATGACCCGGAGATGATAAACACCCTTCGAAGTAAAAATATAGTAATAGAAGCTAAACCTCCGGTAAAGGTATCCTGGTGGATGCAGTTACTTTCATCTTTATTACCGATGCTTTTAATAATCGGAATTTGGTTATTTATGATACAACAGATGCAAGGTGGAGGGAATAAAGTGATGTCATTTGGGAAGAGCAAAGCCAAACTTTTAGGCAAAGAGACCCCCAAAACAACCTTTAAAGATGTGGCTGGAATTGATGAAGCTAAAGAGGAAGTTGAAGAAATAATAGAATTTTTAAAAAGTCCAGCAAAATTTAAGAAATTAGGAGCTAAAATACCCAGAGGAGTTTTGCTTTATGGCCCACCTGGAGCAGGTAAAACATTACTGGCTCGAGCTATTGCCGGAGAGGCAGGGGTTCCATTCTTTAGTATTAGCGGCTCTGATTTTGTAGAGATGTTTGTGGGGGTCGGTGCTTCCCGAGTAAGAGATTTATTTAAGCAGGCGAAGGCAAATGCTCCCTGCATAATTTTTATGGACGAAATCGATGCTGTTGGCAGACATCGAGGAGCTGGTTTAGGAGGGGGACATGATGAGAGAGAGCAAACCCTAAACCAGCTGTTGGTAGAAATGGATGGTTTTGATCAGAATCTGGGAATTATAATGATTGCTGCCACTAACCGCCCGGATATCTTAGATCCTGCTTTATTAAGGCCGGGAAGATTTGATCGGCGGATTGTGGTAGATAGGCCTGATATTTTAGGCCGGGAGGCAATTTTAAAGGTTCATGCTCGAGGAAAACCCTTAGCTAAAGATGTGGATATAAAAGTATTAGCTAGAAGAACTCCCGGATTTGTCGGTTCTGATTTGGCAAATTTGGTAAACGAAGCAGCTTTATTGGCTTCCAGAAAAGGCAAAAAAGAAATCGGAATGGAAGAATTAGAAGTTGCTATAGACCGAGTTATTGCCGGGCCGGAAAGAAAAAGCAGACTAATTAGTGAGAAAGAGAAGGAGATAATTGCTTATCATGAATCAGGTCACGCCTTAGTGGCTAAGTTATTACCTAATTGCGACCCGGTACATAAAGTTTCGATTATCCCCCGAGGGAATGCAGCTTTGGGTTATACTTTACAGCTCCCTACCCAGGATAGGTATTTAATTAGCAAATTAGAGTTAATGGATAGATTAGCAGTTTTATTGGGGGGGAGAGTAGCCGAAGATATAGTATTTAAGGATGTCACTACCGGAGCTCAGAATGACTTAGAAAGGGCCACCAAAATTGCTCGTCAGATGGTAACCGAATACGGAATGAGTAACACTATAGGGCCTATTACTTTAGGCAGAAAAGAACACCAAATATTTTTAGGCAGAGATATTTCCGAACAACGTGATTATAGTGAGGAAATTGCTAATAAAATAGATAAAGAAGTTAAAAATATTATTGAAAGTGCCTATACTCGAGCTAAAGATATTTTAACTAAAAATAAAAGGAAATTAAAAAAGATTGCCCGTAATTTAATAGAAAGAGAAACTTTAGAGGGGAAAGATTTAGATGATTTGTTAAATGGAATAAAATTAGCTAATCTGACTAAATTTAAGGCAAATTTTTTATTAGTTTAAAAATAAAATTAGCCGTTACTATTTAGCGAATAGCTGAACTAGCGTGGAGAATACAGCGGATAAAAAAACAGTATTTAGTATATAGTATTTAGTATATAGTAAAGAAAGGAAAGAAAACAGAAGAATTGTTAGATAGTTAGATTGTTAAAATAGTCGTTTATTATGGTGAAATCCAGAGGTAGGGGCAGACCATGTGTCTACCCGAAATAAGTAATATGTAGGGGTTTGATTCATCAAACCCGCTAAAATAAATTACCAAAAACCCAGGTCGAATAAATTCGACCCCTACATCAAAAAGATGCTTTATTAGAAATAGTTTTGAGTTATGGTTTTTCGTTTTTTGCTTTTAGTTTTAACTTTTCATTTTATACTGATAACTGAAAACATTTATTTAGTATTTGGTAATTAAAAGATTTTAAATTTCATAATCTCTTAAAATATTTTAATTAAAGAGGTGGATTGAAATGAAAGAGGAAGATGTTGACAGAGGCAAAGAAAAAGAAGGTAAACATGAAATAGAGAAGAAGAAAAAGGAAGAATGGCACAAGCAAGAGAAGATGAGAATGGTTGAACAAAGGAAAGAGTATATGAATTATCTTAAAGGGGTAATGCACAAGAAGGGATTTAATCCGAAATTAAAGAAGGATAAATTTTTAGGCGGAGTAAGGGGAAGAAGATAAGGATAAAATATTTTTAAAAATATTTTGAAAAAAGAAGGATTTTTAGGATAAGATAGAGTATATATAGAAATACAGAATGTTGATGCGCCTTTTCGGGTATGAGGACTTTTAAATAAAGTATAATTTTAATTTTTATGATTGATTGATAAGAACGGAAAAAGCGAAAAGGCAAATTAAATTAAAAGGGGAGGTGTAAAGAAGGGAAATAAATATTTTGAAGATTTAGTTTTTAAGTAATTAATTAAAAAATTAAAGGAGGAGAATGATTAATAATGAAAAAAAGCATTTTAATATTAATACTATCTTTAAGTCTAATAATGGGATTTAGTTTAGCAGCTCTTGCAGCACCGGTAACACTTCAATGGAATTTAGGCACCGAACCCCCTACCCTGGATCCTGCTTTAGCGACTGATACCACTTCAGTAGATGTAATAGAACAGCTGTTTTTAGGTCTTACCGATTATGATGATGAGACTATGGAAGTTATTCCGGAACTAGCTACTTCCTGGGAAGTATCAGAAGATGGACTGGTTTGGGCTTTTCATATGAGAAAAGATGTTAAATGGACTGACGGGAAACCGGTTACTGCCCACGATATAGAATATGCAGTTAAGAGAACCTGTGACCCGGCTACCGCCTCTGATTATGCTTATGTACTCTATATTATTAAAGGTGCTCAAGAAGTAAATACCGGCAAGGTAACCGACCTGAATTACATAGGAGTAAAGGCAATAGATGATTATACTATCCAATTTGCTTTAAATCATCCTGCCGGTTATTTCCCAAGTATTGCTGGTATGTGGGTAGTTCGACCCGTTCCCAGATGGACTATTGAAAAATATGGGGACAAATGGACTGAACCAGAAAATATCGTCACCAATGGTCCTTACCTTTTGACAAAATGGGCCCATGAAGACGAACTAATTTTAGAAAAGAATCCTGATTATCCTGAAGCTGATAAGGTACAGATAGAAAAAGTTCATTGTGTGATGATTGTAGAGGCTTCTACCGCTATGGCTATGTATGAAGACGGGAAATTAGATTCTGTGGGAGTTCCTTTAGATGACATGGACAGGGTAAAAACAGATCCGGTATTAAGCAAAGAACTAACTATTGCCCCTTACTTATGCACTTACTATTACGGATTTAACAATAGTAAACCACCTATGGACAATCCTTTAGTCCGTAAGGCATTCTCTGCTGCTATTGATAGGCAATCTTTAATTGATTATGTTACCAAGGGGAATCAAGTACCGGCAACGACCTTCACCTGTCCGGGTATCTTTGGTCATGTTCCACCTTCAGAAGGAATTGGTATAGGATTTGATCCGGAAGCGGCCAGAAAATATTTGGCGGATGCCGGATATCCTGGAGGTGAAGGATTACCAGAAATTACTTTAATGTTTAATACCTCCGAAGGACATCGCAAAATTGCCCAGGCCATTCAACAGATGTGGAAAGAACATTTAGGAGTAGAGGTTAATCTAACTAATCAGGAATGGAAAGTATATCTTAAGACTTTAAGCGAAGATGCTCCCCAGATATTCCGTTTGGGTTGGTGTGCTGATTATCCTGATGCCAATAACTGGCTTTACGAAGTTTTCCACTCTACCGATAGTGATAACAGGATTAAATGGCATAATGCAGAATATGATAGAGTAGTAGAAGAGGCAGCTCGTGAATCTAACCCCGCGAAAAGATTAGAACTCTACAAGAGAGCAGAACAAATTCTTTGTGAAGAAGAAGCAGGTATTGCTCCTATCTATTTCTATACCATAGTAAATCTCACCAAACCTTATCTGCAACGGACTTTTGCTCCGATGGGTGGAGAACACTTCAGAGATTGGAGAATTACGAAATAACAGAGTTTAAGAAACATTGATTTGTTTAGTTTTTTGAAATAGCCATGCATCCTTGAAAATAAGAGGATTGCGTGGCTATTTTTTGCCTTTATTTTTTTTCATTTTATGATATAATATTTTGGTAATATCTAAATTCGATTATATATCTTGATTCGTTAGTTACTTGATTAGCGGTTAAGAAAACAGAAGACAGAATACAGGAGTCAGTAGCCAGAATACTAAATGGTGTATGGAATGAATTAAAAGATACAGAATCTCTATTCCCTCTCCCCTGGAGGGAGAGGGCTAGAGCCTGCCCCGTACTTGATACGGGGGCGAGGGGGAAAACGCGATACGCGATACGACATACTAACGATTATTCACTAACGACTAATTTAATTATTTTTTATTTATCTAATGATATAACATAATCCATAAAATAAAAATTAAAAAGAAAAGGAGGAAAAGTATGATCAATTATATTATTAGGAGAGTTTTATGGGCTATACCGGTTTTATTGATAATATCTTTAGTGACTTTTGGTTTAGGCCACGCTATCCCCGGAGGACCCTTCGATAGAGAAAAACCATTACCAAAGGAGATTATCGCCAATTTGGAAGCTTACTATGGTTTAGATGATCCTTTATGGAAACAGTACACCGATTATCTTTGGAATGCCCTTCACGGTGATTTTGGCCCTTCTTATTCTTCTCGAGGCAGGACGGTAAATGATATCATAAAAGCACATTTTCCAGTTTCGGCCCAATTGGGGGTATTGGCTTTAATAGTAGCTATGATGGTGGGAATTCCTCTGGGGATGGTTTCTGCTTTGAAGCAGAATTCTTCTCTGGATTATTTCTGCATGTTCTTTGCTTTAATAGGTGTTTCTGTTCCGGCCATGACTTTAGGGCCCCTACTAATCTGGTTTTTTGCTTTAAAATTACATATCTTACCAGTAGCCCGATGGGGAACCTGGCAGCAGGCAATTCTACCTGCTTTTACTTTGGGAATAGGAAGTGCTGCCCTTTTAGCCCGGCTAACCAGAGCAAGTATGTTGCAGGTGATTAGAGAAGATTATATCAGGACAGCAAGGGCAAAAGGAGTTTCAGAGAAAAACGTTACCGTCCGTCATGCGCTGAAAAATGCCCTTATTCCGGTGGTAACGGTAATAGGTCCCATGTTCGCTGCCTTAGTTACCGGCTCTTTGATTGTAGAGCAGATATTTGCCATTCCCGGTTGTGGAAAATATTTTGTAACCAGTGTTACTAATCGTGATTATCCAGTAGTATTGGGCATTATGCTGCTTTATGCGGTTATAATAATTATAGCAAATCTGGCAGTAGATATAACCTATTCCTGGATTGACCCTCGAATCAGATATTCGTAGAATGATTATTAAGAAAAGGAGGATTATATTATCTTGGAATTAAAATTAAAAGAAAAAGAAAAGTTTGAGAATGAAACAGCTATTCCCGAAAGACCTGAAGTAAGTCTCTGGAAAGATGCTTTTCGAAGAATGTGTAAAAATAAAATGGCTGTACTGGGTGCGATAATCATTATAGTCTTGCTTATTCTTGCTATTTTTGCCCCTTATATTGCCCCTTATCATTATGCGGAAGGAAGCTTAAAAGATAATTTTGCTCAACCAGGGTCTAAATTTTTATTGGGAGCAGATTTTATGGGTAGGGATCTTTTAAGCAGGATTATTTATGGTACCAGAATATCATTAAGTGTAGGAATAATAGGAGCTGTTACTGCTTTTATAATTGGAGTGTTTTACGGAGTTATTTCGGGGTATTATGGCGGGAAAGTTGATAATATTATGATGCGTATTGTGGATATTATGTATGGTTTCCCTACCTTATTATTGATTATTTTATTGATGGTGCTCTTTAAATCTACTTTTGCGGTAACTACTCCCGGAACTTTTGCTGGGATTTTAAGCGAAATTGATAAGGCCTTTGGCGGATTATTCTTCATTTTTATTGGCATAGGAGTTACTGCCTGGATTGGAATGGCCCGAATTGCTCGTGGAATGGCTTTATCATTACGAGAAAAAGAATTTGTAGAAGCCGCTCGGGCAACAGGAAACACTAATTTACAGATAATATTAAAACATGTGTTACCTAACTTAATAGGTCCTTGTATTGTAAGAGTAACCCTGGCAATACCCGGATATATTACCTTTGAAGCATTTTTAAGTTTTATCGGTTTAGGAGTGAATCCCCCTACCCCGAGCTGGGGAATGTTGATCTCAGAGGGGTATCAGGCAATGCGTTCTTATCCACATTTAGCTTTGTATCCAGGTATTGCTCTAGCTATTACTATGATGGCTTTTAATTTTTTAGGTGATGGATTACGCGATGCTTTGGATCCGCGCATGAAATAAGTTTTTTGTGCGCCCGTAGCTCAATGGATAGAGCAGGGGCTTCCTAAGCCCTTGGTTGGAAGTTCGACTCTTCTCGGGCGTACCATTTTTATAGTTATTTATCCAAAATAATTAAATTGTATAGGAATTTATTTTTTTTGTATATGGGGGCATGCTCTCTTAAAAACGGAAAATGGGCCGGATAAATCCGACTACTTTAAAGGTAATATTTTGGATGGAAAAAGTTTTAAATTTTGAACTATCGACCAATTTATTAGAGGATTTTATAAATGAAAATTGATTTAACTGATCAAATTAAAGAAATTTTGTTTAACTCTATCGAAAAAAACATAAAACAGGATAATTTCCAGATTAAAGATATTCCCAAGATAATATTGTTAATTCCTAAAAATAAATCCCACGGAGACTTATCAACTAATATCGCTATGCAATTATCCCGGGAATTAAAGGTAAAACCCTTAGATGTTGCTAACCTTATTGTAAATAATTTAGATATCCAGGGTACAATTGTAGATAAAGTCAAAATTGCCGGCCCGGGTTTTATAAATTTTTGGTTAAGCGAAAATTGGTTATATAAGGTTTTGAATGAAATTAGAGAACAGAGAGAGAATTAC
>Ga0190313_1002028_pt1 | contig 10229 bp, 13 predicted proteins | sample 4870071011_MG_FD_169989 | JGI IMG/M metagenome (GOLD analysis project Ga0190313, IMG submission 169989) | Hydrothermal vent sediment bacterial communities from Southern Trench, Guaymas Basin, Mexico - 4870-07-10-11_MG | ecosystem: Environmental > Aquatic > Marine > Hydrothermal vents > Sediment ...
GCCCCTGCATGCAGCTTTGAGGAGCACACAGAGAAATGGGATTATCCCGCAAAAGAGTTTGACTCGATTGTTTTCACTGGAATGGGGCGCGCGAGAAACTTTTTAATTATCAGGGCCAGTGATGCTCTTGTTGTGCTCGGGGGCCGTGTTGGAACCCTGAACGAGGTTTCTTTTGCCTATGACGAGGGAAAGGTTATCGGCGTCCTAGAGGGCTTTGGGGGAATTGCTTCGAAAATGAAAGAACTGAACGAGTGGTTCTCAGTCAAGAAAACTGGGGCAAGAATTGTTTTTGCAGGCAGTCCAGCGGAACTCATTGAGAGAATTCTGAAGCTAATCCCTGGAAGGATCTGATTAAGCTTTTTTTCCAAGCAGTTCCAGTGAAACGAGGGCCAGAACTTCAGCGAATTCAGTTAGTTGTTTTACTGAAATGAACTCGTTGCTGTTGTGGGCAACCATTTTCCCTGGACCAAAGCCAACAGCCGGAATTCCATGCAATACAAATTTTTTGCACACGGTTGTGCCAGCCATGGATGCAATCCTTGGCTTTTTGCCGGTTACAATTCTGGCATTTTTCACAATTGCCCTGAACAACTGCAGTTTGCTGCTTATAACAAATGGCCCCTGGTGTTCTTCCACAAGAATCCTCACACCGTGCTTTTTCCCAATCCTCTTAATCGAGGCAAGCAGTTCTTTGAGTTTAACGTTGGGTGGATAACGCAGGTCAATGGTTGCCTCGCAGTTCGCTGGAACAATATTGGTTGCCTCTCCTCCCCTGATCGTACCAGTGCTCTTTGTTGTACTGGAAAAATACCTGTCCTTTGATTCGGGCAGATCCAGTTTTTTTAGCTCGCAGAGAAAGGAAGCCATTTTTTCAATCGCATTCTTGCCGCGCCATGGCTCTGAAGCATGAGCCTGTTTTCCTTGAGCAACAACTCTTAAATGCAGTAGGCCCTTTTCCCCAATTGAAACCTCGCGGTTTTCAGTGAAAACATCCGGTACAAGAACAAAGTCTGGTTTTATTTTCCGTGCTTTCAAGAGAAAGCCGGCTCCAAGTTCTGAACCGCGTTCTTCGTCTGCTGCAACCAACAGGGAGAGCTTTCCCTTTAACTCGTGCTCGTGTTCTTTCATTAGGCTGAGAAAAACAGCGCTGGCTGCAAGCGGACCCTTGTTGTCAGCCGAGCCCCGCCCAAAAATTTTCCCGTTTTTTTCAATGCCTTTGAAAGGGGGAGTCTTCCAGCCAGTGCCGGCAGGCACCACATCCGAGTGAGCCACAATCATTAGCTCGGGTTTTCCTCTTCCAATCCATGCAACAAGGTTTGTTCTTCCTTTTTCTTTTTCGAATTTTTTTGTTTTAATGCCGCGCTCGCCAAAGTATTTTTCGAGGTAGTCTGTCACAAGGGATTCGTTGCCAGGCGGGTTAACTGTCTTTTTTGCAATCAGGGCTTTGAGCACTCTTGTCATCTCCCCCCTCCTCTTGCGAACCTCGGCTCGCAGCTTTTTTCCCTGCATTGATTGTTTTTTAGAGCAATAGCTTTTTTAAAACAGAGTGCGTTATCTTTACTGATTGTGTGATAAAAAAATGAACTCTTATTCAATTAAGCTTAAAGCAAAGCCGTTTGCAATAAATGCCGGCAAGCACATTGCGATAGTCCACTCTGATACCGCAAGCAAGCTGGGCGTTAATCCATTGGAAAGAATTGAAATCGAGAACAGGGAAAAAGGCAAGAGCATTGTAACAGTCATTGACACAACCGATTCAATGATTGGAAAGAGCGAAATAGGACTCTTTAATGAAGTCATGCGCGAGCTTGGTGTTGAAGACAGCCAGCACCTTTTTGTTTCTGCAGCCGGCACTCCTGAAAGCCTTGGAATTATCAAAAAAAAGATTCGTGGGCAGGAGCTCTCAGATGCAGAAATAAGAAGCATTGTCGAAGACATTGACAAAAACATGTTGGATGACATAGAGCTTTCAGCCTTCATGACCTCTGTTTTCATAAATGGCTATTCCCTGCCGGAAACAGTGTCAATGACGCGTGCCCTTACCGAAAACGGAAAAATCCTAAAGCTTGATGTTGAACCGGTTGTGGACAAGCACTCTATTGGTGGAATCAACGGAAGGGCAACAATGATTGTAGTGCCAATTGTTGCAGCTGCTGGTCTTTATATCCCCAAAACCTCATCGCGTTCAATTACTTCAGCTGCTGGAACAGCTGACGCCATGGAAGTCCTTGCAAACGTCAACCTTTCAATCGAGAAAATAAAAGAGATAACCGAAAGGGCTGGTGGAGTGATTGCCTGGGGCGGCTCGCTTGACCTTGCGCCGGTTGATGACAAGATAATAAAAATTGAACACCCGCTTTCCCTTGACCCACAGGGCCAGGTGATTGCAAGTGTTGTGGCAAAAAAGGCCTCTGTTGGCTCAAAGTTTGTGGTTATTGACATTCCGATTGGCCAGGGTATGAAGGTTCGGAACCGCAAGGATGGCTCGCTCATGGCGGAAAAGTTTATCTCAGTGGGGCGGAGAATGGGAATGAAGATCGAAGCAGTTTTAACCGATGGCTCGCATCCAAGCGGCAAGGCATTTGGCCCGGCATTGGAAGCAAAGACTGCTCTTGAGATTTTAGAGGGAAAAACATTTGATAACCTTGCCCAGAAGAGTTGCGAGTTATGCGGGGTTCTATTCGAGCTTGTTGGAAAGAGCAAGGATGGTCAAGGCTTTGATTATGCAAAAAAAATACTGAAGTCAGGCAAGGCCCTGAAAAAAATGAAGCAAATAATAAACGCCCAGGGAAAAAGAATAAGTAACTCAAAGGCAATAGAGCCAGCCCCTTACTCTGCCAATATAACCATTGACCGCGAGGGAGAAATAGCAGGAGAAGATGTCAAGAAGTTGAGGGAAATTGCAAGGATTGCAGGGGCGCCGCATGACAAAAAAGCGGGCATTCAGCTCAATGTTGAAGTGGGTGACAGCGTCTGGAACGGGAAAACCATTTACACTATTTATGCAGAAAACAAAAGAAAGCTCGAACTGGCAAAACGCTATGCCTTGAAATCAAAACCGGTCTCGCTTGAAAAGGTAATAATCGAAAAAATAAGTTAGGCGCGAAGTTTTTTTATAGAACCTTGGAATGAAAGAGCCGGCTATGTATATAACGAGTTGTACAATCCCACAAGTTCTTCAACTGAGAGCTGCGAAACCTTTTTCTTCACAAGCTTTGCATTGGTGCTTTTTGGAAAAACCAAAGCTCGTGAAAGCATTTTCCCGAAAACTGGTTCCCTGGTTTTTTTTCTCATGTTTCCTTTTTGCTCCCCATTAATTTTTACAAGAAATTTTTGCGAGTTGGAGAGCGCATTTGAAACACTCTTGTTTTTGTGCCTGAAGATTTCTCTTACAAATGCAATAAAGCCGGCTTCATCGCATGCCATTGTCTTTCGTTTTCTCTTCTTTAAGAGCACGATGCTGGAATCACTCTCTGGCTTTGGAAAGAACTTCTTTGACTGCACTCTTCCAATAATTCTTGTTTCATAAAAATACTGGCAGATTACGCTCAGTGCACTGTACTCCCTGAAGCCAGGCATCGCAGCAAGCTTTTCTGCGAACTCTGATTGAAAGACAAGCACGCAGAGCTCGGGTTTCTCCGAGAAGAGTTTTAGCATCATCTTTTTCGAGATAAAATAGGGAGGAAAGCTCACAACCTTGTTGTATTTCGGGATTTTTTCTTTGAGGTAATCCCCGCAGACCAGCTGCAGGTTTTTTTCACCTAATTCTTGGTGCATGAGTTCGCAGAGCACCTTGTCTTTTTCAACGGCAATCACCCTGCTGGTTTTAGTGAGTTCCCTTGTAAGAAAGCCGCTCCCTGGCCCTATTTCGAGCACGGTGTCCTTTGCTGTAAGCTCTGCTGAATCAACCAGTTTCTGAACCGTTTCCCTGCTTGTAATAAAGTGCTGGCCTTTTCGTTTATCCGGCCAGAACCTGTATTTCACCATTAGGCTGTTGAGTTCTAAAAACAGGCTCCTTGCCACGCCTAGCGTCTCCTGAAGGTATTGTCCCTCTTTTTTGGGGGCCTTGCAAACAGGTAGTGCTTGAGGTCTTTTTCCCTGAGTTCTTCCAGGATTCTCCGAACCACTGTTTTTTTTGGGTCAGGCATTAATGGAACCCGCTTTTTCAAGTCCTCAAAGGACTCGAATTGCTTTACTTCCCTCTCCCTGAGAATGTCGTTCATGTGCTTTTTCCCCAGACTCGGGAGGAGTTCGAGCTGGTGCCTGCGGATTGTTATAGCTGAAGAATTGTTGAAAAAATCAACAAAGCGCTTTTTGTCCGCTTCAATGATCTTTTCAATCGCGTTTTCTATTTCTGCCTGGGCATTCGGGGTCAACTCGCTGAAGTCAATGCGTTTCCTTATGAACTCTATCTTGTCCCTTTCATCCTTGCCAATGTAAACCCTTTCCATGACCTTGAGTTCTGCTTTTGGGACAACCTCCAGTATTGTAAAATAGCGCTCTCCGATTACTTGAGCGAGGGGTTCCTCTTTAAAACTGGTGCTTCGCCCCTTGGGCATGTAATCCAGCACGAGAGCAAAATCTTCAGCCAGCATTTTCGTTCTCCATTCTCACTTTTTGATGTACTTTTTAACGAGTTCGAATGCCTTTTCCAAGTCATCCTCTTTTACTTCATCTTCCTTGCCCGGAATGAGCTTCATTATTTCAATCTCTGCAGGCATTATGTCAACTATCTTTATTGCAAGCTCATCCGTTATGGAGTCAATTTGAATAAGCTCAGCAAAAAGCTTTTCCCTCTGTTTCTTGGTGAGCTTTGCAAAAGTGCTTGCATACTTATAGGCCTGTTCTTGTTCATACGTTAGTTCTTTCTCCTTCTTTCTCTCCTTTAAAAGCTCCTTGACTTCCCCGAGCATTAAGGGTTTCCTGCTAACAAAATTTTCTCCAATCATTTAGACTCACTTCCAACAATGCTTAAGTGCGAGGTGTGAACCACCAGGGTTTTTTCGTTTTTTCCCCTGCCAACGCTCACCAGCGCACTATTCCTTTTAATTGCTTTTACAATTCCAAACCTTCCCTGGTAACGCGCAGGAGGCATTCCTGCATGCACTGAACTGTCAATGTTAACCACAACCTTGGAGTTGGCACTGGGCCTGCTTAGAACGGATGAAACACTCAACTTTGGACCCTTTCTCTTGAGCTTTCTCCTGGTTTTTCCTCTTTTACCTTTTGCTTTCTTGTTCGCCATCTTTTCACCTTCTACAAATACATCTAACCAAGTCTTTCGAATTAAAAAATTCTACCACGAAAGTATTTAAAATAGATTATTTGCGGATGAGCCAAGTGCGGCTGTGCACTGGCTTTAAATTGCGCTTTTGGGGGCGTGCAAAAAACAAAAGGGCTCTTGGAGGGCTCATTAAAACAAGCGATTATTTTTTTACCCAAAGCTAAGGCAATTATTTCTTTTTCTTCTTCTTTTTTGCCATCTGAAACTCCCTCTCATTAAAGAGGCAGAATCAGACTTTTTTTGCCAGAATCAGTTTTTTAGATGCCACAGCAAAAAAGCTGCCACGCCAAAATATAAACAACTTAACAATGCTTAAATTTGCGTTTTTGTTCAACTGCCTGCCCTGCTCACCAAAAACAGTCTCTCAGATTATTACCCAAGGCCACCCCTTCCAAGAAGCTTTTTGAATACCTTTTTAAAACCTTTCCTTTGTATTTTAAATAGGTTTTTATAAAGGGGGTTTGGTTTTTGAAGTATACTATTGTGAACCTTGTTGCATCTGCTAACCTCAGGGGAACACTTGACTTGTACAATCTGGCAATGTCAACTCCAAATATTGAATATGAGCCGGAGCAGTTTCCGGGAGCAATACTCAAGCTAAAAGAGCCAAAGGTGTCAATGCTTTTGTTCAAGAATGGCAAGGTAATATGCTCTGGTGCAAACAACGAAAAGGAGATCTCGCAGGGAATTAAAAAGGCTTCAAAGCTAGTTCACGAAATACAGCCTGAAATAAAGGTGCTAAGGCGTGTTACTTACACTGTTGTCAACCTTGTTGCAACAGCTGCCCTGAACCAGACAGTTGACCTTTTCCAGGCAGCCCTAAGCCTTGACAATGTAGAGTACGAGCCGGAGCAGTTTCCTGGTGCAATTGTAAGAATCACTGACCCAAAAATCACACTGCTATTATTCAAGAACGGCAAGATTATCTGCGCGGGAGCAAAGACTGAAGCGCTCCTCAAAAAGGGCCTGAACAAAGCAGCGAGAATGATCAGGGCAATTGGAAAAAAGAAAGGCAAAAAATCAGTAAACAAGCTCTTTACAGAATAAACACACAGCTCCCTGAAAAGGCATGCTTTTTTTCCAAGCGGGAACAACCTTTTTATTTCTTTTCATTCCCTTTTATTACTGATTAGCGGCCATGTCGCAGGGGAAACACCTGTTCCCATTCCGAACACAGAAGTTAAGCCCTGTGGAGGCTGGTTGTGCACTGCCTTTTTAGGTGGAGCGCGCCGCAAGCTGCTAATCACTTTCTGCTTTTCCGATTTTTTCCCAAGCATCACTTTTATTAACATCTTTGCAGCTTATTCAATTAATGCGCATTGAAGTCCTGAACTGGTGGAAGCAGGCCAAGCGTGACCTTGAGAGCGCAGGGCATGCGCTGGAATATGGTGACTATTACTTGGTTGCCTTCCTCAGTCACCAGGCGGTTGAAAAAGCGTTAAAGGCAGTTTATATAAAAAAATTCGGAGAACTGATAAAAGTCCACGACATTTCTTTTCTTGCAAGGAAAAACGGCTTGCCAGAGGAACTGGTTGATGAGTGCATCAGGCTCAACCCTGCATATATTGATTCAAGATATCCTGATGCAACTGGAAAGCTACCGGTTTATTCTTACAAAAAAGAAATTGCAGAGCCGCTTTTTAATGCCGCAAAAAAGGTGATCAAATGGGTGGAAAAAGAGCTCTAATCGAAAAAATCAAGAAATTCAAGGCCAGGGTTTCGAAAAGAATGCCGGTACAGAATATGATCTTGTTTGGATCGAGAGCCGGGGGCGCAGCAAAAGAATACAGCGATGTTGACCTGGTGGTTGTTTCCAAGGGATTTGAAGGAAAAGATTTTTTTGAAAGGCCGTTCATTCTTTACAAAGAATGGGACCTGGGCTACCCAGTTGATTTCCTGTGTTATACTCCAAAAGAATTCAACAAAAAAAGCAATCAGATAACGATTGTAAGGAAGGCCATAAGGGAAGGAATGACAATTTAGCAGAGTGCACTGCAAGCTGCTAATCACTTTTTCTCTTCCATGCTGTTTTATTGTTGCTTGCCCTTTGGCGGATAGTGGAATACTCACCACTTTCAATTATCGTTTTTGCGACATGCTTTTATTCTATTTAAAGTCAGTTGATTTTATGAGCAATTTGTTTTTGTGTACATAACAAACCATGCGGAAAAGGAAGCGAGACGAATCGCCAGGCGCCTGCTTAAAAAGAGGCTAATCGCCTGCGCAAACATTTTTCCAATTCAAAGCCTGTGCCTGTGGGCTAAAAAGATTGCCAAGGAAAAAGAATTTGTTTTGATTGCAAAAACAACCAATTCCTGCTTTGAGGGAGTGAAAAACGAGGTTGAAAAAGAGCACTCTTATTCCATTCCCTGCACTGTGAGGGTTCCAGTAAGCTCTAACAAAAAATACTTTGAGTGGCTGGAAAGCGAGGTTGAAAAATAATACAAGCCAAACAAAACCATTTTATTTGTGTTCAGCGCAATTGTTACTGGTTTGGATGCCAAAAAAGCCCTTTGAACGAAGCCCTGTATTTAGAAGGCTTGACCTTATAAAAGCCAGCATTAAAAGAGAACCAAGAGAGAAAAAGGTGCTATTACGCCAGTTGAGGAGATTGGGCAAAACTGATTTTAGGAAATGCAGCACATACGAGCTGGAAAATGTCAGGAATTTCCTGGAAACTTTTTTTTTGGAGAAAACTCTCTCCAGTGTGTCAGGGCTTAAAAAAAGGAGGCAGGAGGTTCTGAATAGGGTGCTAGGGGCACTAGCCGAGCGCGGTATTTTCCCAGAGCACACCATTGTGAAGCTTGGCGGATGGCAGTTTGATGCGAATGTCCTCCGGGAGAAAGTTGAGAGGAATCTCCCCAAGGAAGCAAAAATTGCTGCTGCAAGTGCTTCCACAAAAGCCGATCCACTCATTGCAGGCGTGCTTAAAAACCTGCTTGACAAAAGCGCTGCAAGGGATTTTCTAGAATGGAGAAAGAAAAACCCACAAGGCTCTTTCTATGCCTGGCTTAATGCAAGACGCGTGAAAGGAAGAGCAAAAAGCAAGAAAAGATAACGTGCCTGTAGTGTGCAGAGATGTTTCCAAGAACATCCCCCAACTTGCTATCAGAGCAGTTAAGCATTGGCTTCAAAAATCACTCCACTGGCTCTGTAGAAATGATTTATAAAGGGCTTTTTTTGCTTTCATAAAACAGCTTATTTGCCAACTGAAAGCATTTAAGATTCAATCCCAAGATTTCTAAACCGCCAAAAATAGCGACTCTGTAGCTTTCATAAAACAGCTTGCCTCTGCCAATCGAATGCAGTTTAGAATTCAATTCAGGATTTCTACACCGCCCACTCCACCAAAACAATTAAATAACTCCACAGCATTAATTACTTCATGCCCACAATAAAAAGAACCAGCCGGGCAACAATGGGGCCTCGCACCAGGCGCGTAATTCAAGCAAAGCGCCAAGAGCTAAAGCAGCGCTATGCTGCAAGGGCAAAGAAAAGACATGCGCTGAAGAGCGCAAGAACACCTCTTAACGCGGCGGGTGCAAGAGCAAGGCTCCAGGCAATGAGGCGTTCAAGGCACCCGCGTTATACTGTTTTAAGGGCTCGGCCAAGAGCAGGGACAAAAAGGGGAGCCCCGCGTGTTAGGAGAGCAATCCGAACGCCGCGCAGGCCAGAGAGAAAGCTCTCCCCACCAAAGGAGAGATTCAGGCTCTTCAAGCGCGGCGTCAGAATGGTTCCAGTGGGACTTGCAAGAGGAATGAGGATTGCATCCCCGCGCTTAAAGCAAAGCGCTGCAAGCCTTGCAAGGTGGGGTAGTGAAACACTGCACAGGGTAGGTGGCACAACGCTTCACTATGGTGGAGAAATTATCAGAACAGGCAGCGAAGAGGCTATTAGAACTGGTGGCGAGCTTGCTGGGCAAGCATTGCGCAGCACTGGTGGGGCTCTCCGCAGGGTTGGTGGAACTGCAATAAACGAAGCTGGTGGGACCATTGGCACACTGGGGGAATCAGCAATCAGAGGCAGTTCTAGCCTGGCTAAAACCATTGGAACCCAAGCAATTGAAACCAGTAGCGAGCTTGGAACAAGGGTTGGTTCTGCCGTGGTGAGAGAAAGTGGCAGGGTTGCTGGAGCAATTGGCGAAACTGGGTTAGGGCTTGCGGCCACTGGAATAGAAGCAGGTGCCAGGGCCACAACAAAGCTTGCACAGGGTCTGCTCCTCAGGCTTCCCAGGTGGGCTGCTAGTCGCACCCTTAGTTTCATTGCAAGCAAGAGAGCATTGAAACGGGTTGTCAACCCAAACCTTGCTGGCAAGTGGAAGCTCCTGTTCAGAAAAGAGGGCACGCCAGTAACAGAGGATGGCTTTGTTGTTCACACAATCCGAAGCAAGCCCTTCAGAATTGGAAGAAGACAGAAAAGAGCAATTAATGTGAATGTAGAATTTGGTTTCACTGAAGATGGTCACTTCACTGTTAGGATTGAACCAGTCCTTGATGGTGCCTCACACGAAGAAGACGAGCTGATTCAAAGGCTTTACCAAAAGCACTTCAAGAGCGTCAGGCGCGGAGTTCGATCCCTAACAAGGCAACTTGGGGGCACACGAGGAATAAGAGACATAAGAGAACGCTATCTCTCCGAAAAAGCATTCCCCGAAGAGCCATATGCTGAACCGGAAACAACAACAGTTGAGCCAGAGGGCCCAGTGCCAGAGGATGCAGCAGTTGGAATTGGAGCACCAGAGCCATCACCAGACCCAGCTTAAAGGCAAGTGGAATAATCACTGCAAGCGCGCTGTCTTTTTTACTTGAACACAAAACCAGTTTCATGGGCCCACAGGGCAAGGTCAAGTTCCTCTGGCTTGATTTTTTCCCTCTTGCAGAATGCAATGAGTTTTTTTTCAATCGAGAGGTAATTTTTCCTGTTCATGCCTGAAGGGATTTTCCCG
>Ga0190313_1002030_pt1 | contig 10220 bp, 15 predicted proteins | sample 4870071011_MG_FD_169989 | JGI IMG/M metagenome (GOLD analysis project Ga0190313, IMG submission 169989) | Hydrothermal vent sediment bacterial communities from Southern Trench, Guaymas Basin, Mexico - 4870-07-10-11_MG | ecosystem: Environmental > Aquatic > Marine > Hydrothermal vents > Sediment ...
GTGTTTTTATGGAAACAGCTGAAGAAATAAAAGCAAGAAAAATTAGGGAACTCATGGAAAAACAAGGAGGACTAAAAGTGGAAAAAACAGTTGAAATAGAAGCAAATGATGCAAACTTTGAAAAAGAAGTAATGGAGCGCTCCAAGAGTGTTCCAGTGGTTGTGGACTTTTACGCTGACTGGTGCATGCCATGCAAGCTCATCAGCCCAATACTTGAAAAGCTCGCACGCGAGTTTAATGGCAGGTTTGTGCTTGCAAAGCTTAACACCCAGTTTAATCCTGTTATAAGCAATGCTGCAGGCATTACAAGCATTCCAGCTGTCGCGTTTGTCAAGAACGGAAAGGTTGCAAGCGGTTTTATTGGATTGAGGCCGGAAGAGCAAATAAGGGAATGGCTGAACTCCAACTTGGGAAAGTGAGAAAATGAGCGAAATAGAGAAACTCAGGGCTGAAATGGAAGAACACGCGGGAAAAAACGGCTTCAGGCTCAACCCAAACAAGGCAATTGTTGACAACAACCTCAAAATGCTACTTGAAAGAGAAAAAGAGCTTGGAGCAAGGTACTGCCCCTGCAGGCGCCCCACAGGAGACAAGGAAGAGGATAAAAAAATAATCTGTCCATGCATTTACCACAAGGACGAGATTAAAAGAGACGGGCACTGCCATTGTCTCTTGTTTGTAGCGAGCAAGAAAAAGAGCTGAGAAAATGGAAATGCTGCTGTTTGTTTCATCCAAGTGCCCCGTCTGCCCCAGAGCTGAAAAGATTGCAAAGAAACTTTCAAGGGAATATAATAAGAATGGCCTTGAACTCAACAAAGTGAGGCTGAAAACAAGCGAGGGAAAAAACCTTGCAGACGAGTTCAATATAAAAGCAACTCCAACAATCGTGTTGCTTGACGAAGAAGAAAACGAGTGGAAAAGAATTGTGGGCGTGCCGGACGAGAACAGTCTAAGAGGAGAAATTGAAAAAGGCCTTGGCTTGAGAAAGGGCCTTATGCAAAGGCTTTTTGGAAGGTAAAGAATGAACTCAAAGGGATTTCTTGATAAAAAGAACAAAATCGCGGTTGTCGGCGTCTCCGCAAACCCGGAAAAGTGGGGAAGAAAGGTCTTTGAAGAACTCAAATCAAAGCAATATACTGTTTTCGCAGTGAACCCAAAGTATGAGCTGGTGGGAAACAGTGCGTGTTATCCAGACCTAAAATCGCTTCCCTCAAAGCCTGACACAGCAATAACCGTTACCCCGCCAAAGGTAACAATGCAAATCGTGAAGCAGTGCAGAGAGCTCGGAATAAAGCAAGTGTGGATGCAGCCAGGCTCTGAATCAAAAGAAGCAATAGAATACTGTGCAAAAAACGGCATTGGGGCAATCTACCACGCGTGCATTATCCTAAATGCCTTGGGAAAAAGAGGAGAATAACATGTTTTCGTTCGCCTGCAAGGGAATAAAAAGAGAGGAACTGATAAAATGCTCCTTTCGCCTCAACAAGACCGAATTCAATCTCCTGATGTTCCTCCTTGGCGAAAAACATGACTTGACGGTTTCAGAGGCAGCGCAAAAAATCGGCCTGAAGAGAACCACTGTCCAGAAGGCAATAAAGACACTGCTTGAAAGAAAGCTTGTGAAAAGATTCCAGCACAACCTCCCAAGAGGAAGTTATGTATTCAGGTACAGGGTCAAGAACAAGCGGGAAATAAAAGAAGAAATGAAACAAACAGTGCGCGAGTGGGCCCAAGCAGTAGAAACAGAAATAGAGCATATTTAGCGAGAATCAACGAAGGATAATAACTGAGACAGGAGAGCTGTTAAAAAAGGAAATAGGGCATATTTATCAAAAATTCAAGCAAGTTTAAAAAAATCTCACTTCCTGTGCCTTTGCTTTCTCACCTCGTTCCTGTGAATTCTGTATATGTCCTGCATTAACTGCTGTGTTCCTTTATACGTTTTCTTGTAATATAAAAGCCTTGGCTGGCCCTGCTTTGGTGGCACCCTTGTCATGGGATACATGTACTGGAGCTTGTCAACAGTGAAGAGCCTCTTGAGCGGAAAGCGTTTCATTCCAATAGCCCTTGCCATTGCAGCATAGCCCTTTCGCTTTTTCCCAGGGTGCTCAATTGCAAGTGTTACAATACCGGGGTTTTTTACCCCAATCTGCCTTAAGACAGTCTTGAGAAGAGAATGGTTCTTGAAGATTGCACCACCAGTCAAGACTTCGTCAACCAAGAAAATTTTGGGGTTGTCTTTTTTCATCACACGCTTATGCCTCATTAAGGCATCATGCAACAACCGCCTTTTTTCCTCCTGGGTCAAAGCACGCTCTGACTTTATCCTCCCAAGAGCCAGAGCCTCTTCGCTGTGCACCTGGCCAATTTTTGGCTGGCAGAACTCAGGGAGAGCAGAAGAATTCTTCTCAGAGCTTGCAATCAGCCTCAGGATCCGCACAAAACTCCAGGTTCCACGCAATGGCCATACAACAAGGTCAGGTTTTTCAGAGAGTATGGTCCTGTAAAGTGAATGAATTGCCCTATAAAAGCTTTCAGCTTCAGCTTCCGAATAACGCCTTTTTGCAATTTCAAGACCAGTGTTCCAGTCAAAGTGCCCCTTCTTCTTCGCCATAAAAAAAGAAGACAAAGAGGGTTTAAATTGGTTTTGCCGGCAAATAAAACCAACAGAAATCAACGAACAGCCAAAGCGCAATACATAGCCTTAAAAATAGTTATGAACATATGTTCGTTATGCCTCGCCCTAAAAAACACAGGTCTGTGGAGTTCATGCCGGGCGTCACTTACTTCAAGCCGCGAGCTGTTCCACTAAGCGAGCTGGATGAAGTGAGGCTTGGCTTTGAAGAGCTTGAAGCACTGCGCCTTGAGTTTCTTGAAAAAAACGATTACTCGGAATCAGCGAAGAAAATGAACATCAGCAGAGCTACATTCAGCAGAACCCTGCACTCAGCAGGAGAAAAAATTGCAGATGCCTTAACAAACGGAAAAGCAATAAGAATCGAAGGCGGGGCTTACTCGCTAAAAAAAAGGAGGTAATAAAATGCCGGGAGGATTCGGAAGAGGCAGGGGCAAAACACAGGGCTTTGGCCTCGGACCAGGTGGTTACTGTGTTTGCCCAAAGTGCGGTGAAAGAGTCCCGCACAACTTAGGAACACCATGCTATGAGCAGAAGTGCCCGAAGTGTGGTTCTCCTATGACAAGGGAAAGATAAGGATGCTTAAAATTAAAGAGGAGTTGAAGTAAAAATGAAGATCGCAATCAGCGCAAACTCAGATGACCTGAACGGCCAGGTTAACCCTGTTTTCGGGAGATGCCCTGGCTTTTTGATTGTTGAAACAGAAGGCAGCGAAATAAAAAGCCATTCCTTTGTTTCAAACACTGCAATGAATGCAGTTCATGGGGCCGGAACAGCTGCTGCCCAGGCAGTAATCAACCAGGGGGTGCAGGCGGTTATCTCTGGAAACCTTGGGCCAAACGCCTTCAGTATTATCCAGCAGGCTGGAATAAAATTCTACCCAGGCTTTGGCTTGAGCATAAAAGAAGCCATTGAAAAGGTTGCCTCCGGGCAGTTAAAAGAGCAGGGCAGCGCCTCAACAGGGGCAAACTACGGCCTTGAAGCAGGAAATTTCCAGCCGAGAGCTGGTTTTGGGCGCGGAATGGGTCGCGGGTTTGGAAGAGGACGCGGCTGGAGAAGAGGGTTCTAAAAACTGCAAAAGATAAAAACAAGGACAGAACATGGAGCTTGCAAAGTATTCAAACCAACATTAGGGAGATAAAAGCAAAAGAAGGGGTAAAATGCAAAAAGAAACCCTCACTGAGAAAAAGGCCAGCAGCCCTGAACTGGTGCTTACAACCATTTACGATAACAGGGCAATGAGTGAAAAGCTTAGGGCAGACTGGGGCTTCTCGTGCCTGGCTGAAACAAGGGGGAAAAGAATCCTGTTTGATACTGGTGCGAGTGCAAAAATACTCCAGTCGAACATGAGAGAGCTTAATGTTAGCCCGCGGGAAATTGACGCGGTTTTTTTATCGCACGACCACTGGGACCACACCGGCGGCCTGTTTTGGCTTTTGAAAGAGAATCCAAAACTGGAAGTGTTTCTTTTAAAGTCTTTCCCAAGAGAATTCAAGCAAAAAATCAAGTCCATTGGAGCCGGCTTCAGCGAGGCTAGTGTAGCGCGCGGGTTGTTCGCTGGCATTCTGTCCACAGGCGAACTTGGGCAGTCCATCAAAGAACAATCGCTTTTAATCGACACAGGCAAAGGCACCGTGGTAATAACTGGCTGCTCTCACCCAGGCATCCCTGAAATAATCAAGACCGCAAAGAGCATTACTGGAAAAGAAATACTGCTGGTCATTGGCGGTTTTCACCTGCTGGAAAAAACAGAGCCGGAAATCAAATCAGTTATTGGAGAATTCAAAGAACTTGGAGTAAAAAAAGCTGCCCCAAGTCACTGCACTGGCGAGAAAGCAATCGAGCTGTTTAAAGCGGAATACGGCGAAGGCTTTATTTCGAACAGCGCAGGGAAAAAAATAGTGATTGGTTGAGAGAGTGAAAGGAGTTTACTACTTAGCAATAAGCCTTACAGCTGACGCAGTTATCAAAATCGGCGCTCTTGGAAGAATCAATTTCAAGAAAGGAAAGTATGTTTATGTTGGCTCTGCAATGAACAGCCTCGAAAACCGCATTAAAAGGCATGCCAGAAAGGAAAAGAAAAAGCACTGGCACATTGACTATTTTCTGGCGAATAAGAACGCGAAACTGGAGAAAGCATATTACCGCGAAACAAAAAGAAAAATTGAATGCAATATTGCTGAAAAGATTTCAAAAAATGGCAAAGCAGTAAAGGGCTTCGGTTCCTCTGACTGCAACTGCGAGAGCCACTTTTTTAAGGTGGAAAAATTTCCAAGGCTTCAGGGCTTTAAACAGTTCAGGGTGAAGGGATGAGAATCGTTTACGGCCCTGTTCCAAGCTGGCGCCTGGGCAGAAGCCTTGGCGTGGACCCTGTTTGCAGGAAAAAAAAGGCATGCAGTTTTGACTGCACTTACTGCCAGCTTGGGCGCACTGAAAACAAAACAATAAAACTGGAGAACTTTGTTGAGACAGGAAAACTCAAAGAGCAACTTGAAGAGGCACTCAAAAAAACCAGGGCGGATGTTGTAACATTTTCCGGCACAGGTGAGCCAGCCCTTGCAAAAAACCTCGGCGAAATGGTTGAAATAGTGAAGCAAACAACTGAGTTGCCTGTTGCTGTCCTGACAAACTCTTCCCTGCTTGGACTGAAGAGCGTGAGAAAAAACCTGCAGGGAATAGACATACTGGTTGCAAAGCTTGATGCAGCGAGTGAACAAACCTTTAGAAAAGTGAACAATCCGGTGAATGGCATAACACTCAAAAAAACCGTGGGTGGAATCAAAAAAGCGAGAAGGGAATTCAGGGGAAAAAAGTTTGCGCTCCAGTGCATGTTTGTCAAGGCAAACGAGGGCGAAGCTGGAGAAATTGCCTCGCTGGCCAGAGAAATCGAGCCAGATGAAGTGCAAATTGACACCCCGTTAAGACCCTCGCCTGAAAAACCACTTTCAAAAAAGGCAATTAAAGTAATAAGCAGCGAATTCACCGGCCTGAATTCAGTTAATGTCTACGATGTCAAAAAGCCGGTTGTCAGGGCTCTTGACTTGAATGAAACGCTTGCAAGGAGGCCAAAGCTGTGAAAATCGCGGTAACCGGCGGAAAGGGCGGCACTGGGAAGAGCACAATTGCAACAGCGCTTGCAGTAGAATTAGCAAAACAACACCGTGTTTTATTGGTTGATGCTGATGCTGACTGCCCCAATGATCATCTTCTCCTTGGCATTGAGCGAAAGAGAATTGAAACAGTATTCCAGCGAATCCCTGAGTGGAACATGGCGAAATGCACCGGCAGTGGAGCGTGCGCTGAAGCCTGTTACATGAATGCCATTGTCATGGTGAAAAACAGGCCGGTCTTCTCACCAGCACAGTGCAATGGCTGTGGCGCGTGTGTGCTCTCGTGCCCCCGGGAAGCAATTTCCTGGGGAAAGAAAGAGATTGGCTGGGTTTACAGCGGCGAAGGATTCAACCTTGAGCTTCTCTCAGGCGAGTTAAAAGTAAACGAGCCCCTTGCGGAAAAAGTTGTCATGGCAATGAACAAAAGGCTTGAAGGCATTGCAAAAAGCTATGATTTTGTAATCGTTGACACTGCCGCTGGAACACACTGCGATGTTATCTCTGCACTGGAAGGAGCAGACTTGGCCCTTGCAGTAAGCGAGCCAACACCGCTTGGAGCACACGACCTTGAACTCATAATCAAACTGTTGTCAAAGCTTGGCTTGGACTTCGAAATTGTTCTAAACAGGGACGAAACCGGAAAAAGCGAATTAATCGAATCAATTGCAGCAAGAGCCGGGAAAAAGATTGCTGCAAGAGTTCCTTACTCAAAGGAAATAATTAAAGCTTACAGTGAGGGCAGGCCAGTTAGCCATAAAAGCATTCTAAAGCTAAAGGAGCTGGTGCTGAAATGAAGCGCTTGACTGTCTTGTCAGGGAAAGGCGGGGTTGGCAAGAGCAGCATTGCTGCCTCGCTTGCAATCCTGTTATCTGAAAAGCACAGGGTAGTGTGCGCTGACTGCGATGTTGATGCCTCAAACCTGGCACTCGTGCTTGGCGTGAGCGAAGAAGACTTTCTGGAAAAAAAGCCTGTTTCGACAAACAAGAAAGCCGTTTTAATCGAGGAAAAGTGCACTGGCTGTGGAAAGTGTGTGAACGCCTGCTATTTTAACGCAATAAAGTGGAACAAGGAAAAAAAGCAGCCAGAGTTCAATTCACTGACCTGCGAGGGCTGCAACGCATGCAGCATTGCCTGCCCAAACAACGCCATAAAACTCGTTGCGGTAGAAAATGCAACAATCAGCTATGCCAGAACAAAACAAGGCATTGAAATCGTGACAGGGCAGCTTGAAATGGGGGAATCCGGAAGCGGCAGGGTTGTTGCACTGGTTAAAAAAATGGCTGAAGAAAAGGCAGGGAAGGCTGATTTTTTGATTGTGGATGCAGCTGCCGGCATCGGCTGCCCGGTGATTGCATCAATCGTTGGAAGCGATTTCGTGGTTGCAGTGACCGAGCCAACACCCTCGGGCCTCTCAGACCTCAAAAGGGCTCTTGGTGTTGTAAGCCACTTTGGAATCCCATACGGCATTGTAATAAACAAGGCAGACATCAACCAAAAAATGACGCGAGAAATTGAAGCATTTGCCTCAGCCCAAGGCGCAAAAATTCTCTCAAGAATTCCATACAACAAGGCTTTTGTTGACGCCCTCGTGCAATTGAAGCCGGTTATCAAATTCGACCCAAGCACAAGGAAGTTCTTTGAAGAAATACTTGAAAGAGCAGGAATCAGGTAAATATTTTACTTGAATAATTGCCTTATTTCGCTGGACAACTCAACAGTGTTCGTTTTTCCATTCCTGGTTCGCTTTACAAAGTTTTTTTCCTCAAGCTTTTGAAGAACCCTTGTCACCTGCACTCTCGCAAGGCCGGTTGAAGCACCGAGTCCTGCCTGACTCACGCGCTTGCTTTCAATCAGCTTTTGAACCACGAGCCTCTCTTTTTTGCCAAGCAGTGCAAGGAACGGGGCAAGCGATTTCTCAAGGTTCTTCTTCTGCCTGTACTTCAGCACAATCTTTTCCATGAGGAAATAGTAGGAGAAAGAACCAACAAACAGGCCAAGAGAGGCAACCATTATTATCACCACTGGAATGGTTTCAGTGCAGCTGCAGTAGTCCCCGCTCTGGAGAAGCAAGTAACTGTAAAAAACAGCAAGCGAAATAACAAACACAAAACCAGTCACAAGCCCCACTGCCAGGACAATGTCCTTAACCCTTATCTCACGCATTTCTACCACGATTTCATTTTTTGAAACAAAAGTATATATATTGTTTCAGCGCAGAAGATTTTAAAAGATTTTGAAAAAACAGGCGCTTTGGAGGGTGAGAATATGAAAAAAACACTGTCAATACTTGTATTGCTTTTTGCAATAATCCTGGCTGTTCCAGCGGCATGGGCAGAGACAGCCCTTGGAGCAAGCCAGAGAGAAGAAAGTGGTGTTACTTGCCTCGCTTACTTTACCGGCATTGGGTGCCCGCACTGCGCAAAGGCAGACCCTGTTGTACTCCAACAACTCCTCCAAAAACACCCAAGCACAATAATTATTGAGTTTGAAATCTACAAGGAGCGAAATAATGCTCCTCTTATTGAATTGTACAATTCAAGGTATGGCTCTGGTTATGGAATTCCGCTTGCAGTCTTCTCCAAGGACAACCATGTAGTTGGTGATACCCCGATAATAGGTAATATTAACAGCATTGTAACCAGCCTGAAAAACAATTCATGTCCTCTCCCAAGTTCGCACGTTGCCTTCGAAGCACTTGACCTTGCCAAAATGCCCGGAAAACCAAAAATCTGGGCAGATGGCAGAATTCTCATCAAGGACACTGGCAGCACAGCCAACAGCAGGCAACTGAAAAAGCTTCTTTTCAGGGACTACAATATTCAGTCAATCCTGAGCGGGCTTCAATACACTGAAATCACCCCAATTGCCGTTGAGCTATCTGGAAAAACTGTTTCATTCAAAAAAGCAGTGAGAGTGGAGGGCTGGATTTTTGAGTGGAACGACGAAAACACCGGGGCAACTGGCTTTAATGAAAAGTTTGTTTCCAGCGAGGAACAGGGCACTGCAGTGATGCCAACGCTGACGCTTGCAAAGATTGTTCCCCTTGCAGTAGTTGACGCAATTAATCCATGCGCGCTTGCAGTTCTAACCCTCATGCTGATTGCAATTGTCACCTACAGCCCTGGAGACAAGAAAAAAATACTTCTCGCCGGGCTGGGTTTCACGTTCTCCGTGTTTGTAATGTACGCTTTCTACGGGCTGGTGATAATAAACGTTTTCAAGTCCATTCAGGCCCTTGCCGGAGTCAAGCTGGTTTTGTATGAAGTGATTGGCTTTGGGGCAATTGCCCTTGGCTTGCTTAATATCAAGGACTTCTTCCACTACAAGCCAGGGGGCTTTGCAACCGAAATGCCAATGTCCCTCAGGCCAACAGTCAAAAAGATTACCTCCGGCGTGACAAGCCCCGTGGGCGCGGTTGTGGTTGGAGCACTTGTAACCCTGTTTTTGCTTCCCTGCACGATTGGGCCATACCTTATAGCTGGCGGGATTCTCTCTGAAACGCCTTTGACAACCACAGTGCCACTGCTGCTGGTTTACAATACAATATTTGTATCCCCAATGATTGCCATAACCCTGGCAGTTTACGCTGGACTTACGAGGATTAAAAATGTAAAGGAATGGAAGGATAAGAACATCCGCTACATCCACCTTGCAGCTGGTTTGATAATCCTGCTCCTGGGAATAACAATGGTGCTGGGCTGGGTTTAACTGGCGTGGTGAGTTGCCCGGCGAGAAAAACACATGCCCTGCACTCATAGCTTTAACTGCATTGGAATATTTTTTATCCTTTCCAGCAACAAAAACAATGAAAAAAACAATGGTTTTATCTTAATTATTCCCATTTAATTGTGTGGGTGTTTTGATTGAATCCTGCTGGTTTAACAAGGCTGTTCAACCCTGGTTCCATCGCCGTGATTGGCGCGAGCAACACGCCGGGCAGCGTTGGGCTTTCGCTGATGAAAAACCTTGTTGGCTCCGGCTACAACGGCACTATTTATCCAGTCAACCCAAAGAGAAAAAACGTGATGGGAATCCATTGCTATAAGAGCATAGGCGAGGTTCCTGAAAGAGTTGACCTTGCAATAATAGCGATTCCTGCAAGGGCCGTGCCAGGCGTTGTAAGAGACTGCATTGCCAAGGGCACGAAGTCGTTTGTTGTATTGAGTGCAGGGTTTGGCGAAATTGGCAAGGATGGCAAAAAAATTGAAAGGGAGCTCAAAGGAGTCATTGACAAGAACAATGCAACCCTCCTTGGGCCAAACTGCCTTGGGTTCATCAGGCCAGATAACAAGCTCAACGCAAGCTTTGCAACAAGGAACGCGAAGCCTGGAAAAATTGCACTGGTTAGTCAGAGTGGCGCGCTTTGCTCTGGCATCCTTGACTGGGCTCTCAAGTGGGATGTTGGCTTTAAGTACTTTGTATCAGTGGGCGCAATGATGGACATCAACTTTTCTGACCTGATTGACTTCTTTTCC
>Ga0190313_1002031_pt1 | contig 10214 bp, 10 predicted proteins | sample 4870071011_MG_FD_169989 | JGI IMG/M metagenome (GOLD analysis project Ga0190313, IMG submission 169989) | Hydrothermal vent sediment bacterial communities from Southern Trench, Guaymas Basin, Mexico - 4870-07-10-11_MG | ecosystem: Environmental > Aquatic > Marine > Hydrothermal vents > Sediment ...
AATATCCCTGAAAATTCAGTAATTACTTCTTAATCAACATCTCCGCCCGTTTACTAAATAAGTTAAATTTCACATCTTCTAATAAAACCTCAATATAACATGTACAGAAATTATAAACAAACGAGTTCGCTCATGACGACTTTTTTGCACATTTTTATTCGAGGAATTTCTTGCTTTATCTGGTTTAAATTTGATGGACAGATAGCCTGAATTTCCGCGTGCAATTTAAGAAATCGATAAACCCGCTTTAAATTTGATGATTAAACAAACAATGAAATCAGGAAAACTCAAAAAGCGCAAAAGAGTCATCAAGAGCGCCCTCAAAATATTTAGAATTTAATTTTTAAGATTCAAATTTCATGAAAAATTCGGAGAATTTTCGCAAAATTACTTTCTTTATTTCCTCTATAGAAACTCTTCCAACAGCGATAATTGATTCTTTTATTAAATCAAAGATTGATAGAGAATCTCTTTTCATATAGTACTCTAATCTACCAGACTTGTGAATATATAATATTGAAACTATTGGTGCTATCGCAACTGCGACTAAAGATAAGCGCCACCAATCAATTATGCTGAGAGAATACTCATTACCGGGGGAGAAAAGTAACATGACAGCAAGTAAAATTATCCCTACGACAGCATACGCAAAATACGTAATTTCATATTTCTTACTTTCGCTTAATTTTGTTCTACTGTATTTTTGAGCAGAGAATAATAGAGATAAAATTGAAATTATGGTCCAAAAGCTCGTTGCATACACTGCACCTAATTGAACAATATAACCAAGCAAAGAATATGCAACAATCATGAGATATATGCTTAAGCCTCCTCTTACAATTCTTCCCCAGTTTTTAGTTATTCCATACAATGCTATGAAGACTGACAATAATGGCAATATGATTAGACATACATCAACCAAGCTAAGACTTGAAACTTTCAAAAACATCATTGGAATAGAAATGCCCGCTAAAATTTGCGGCAATGGAGATAAAAATATCCTTTTTTTGTCACTTCCTAGGAATAAATAAAGACCAGCAGTTGATGCAAAGAATTCCCATAATTGTATTATCAACATTGAGGAGTTAAATATAAACCAACCAAGAAGCATAAGTATTCCAACTTCAAATAAACTTATTCTTGAAACAAATGACACATGAACATCTAAAAGAATTTTGAACACAAAGTATAGAATAAATACAGCACTCAAGACTACTCCTGATACAATGTTAACTGTTCTTTTGTATCCAATGATTCCAATTGCGATTAAAATAAAAGTTATTATAGGAATTTCGAAAAATGATTGCTTAAAGTACCACTCAAGGAAAACTATTACACACACTGTCAATGTTACTGGAAGAACCGGTCGGGAGAAAAAGACGAGAAATCCTTCAAGTATTTGCTCTTTTACAAACTTCCATATTAATCGCTCAACATATGATGCTGGCATTCTTATAAACCTAGTTTTTCTAAACAAAATGCAAAAGTGGAAACTATTAGAAAAACTGTTTAGTACAATAATTATTATGTTCACTTCCTATTTAAAATGCATGATTTACTACTAGTTGGGAAAATATGGCCGATAACAGCATAATACATAGCAACTAGCTTGAGATATCAAAGCAATGTTTTGCAGTCATCTGGAAAAGTTGCAAATAAAATGAAATTAGAGACACATAGTTAGAGAAAAATCAAAATTATATGTAAAAAATCAGATACCAAAAAAGAATTCACAAAAAATCATAATGTAAAAACGCGGATAACTTTATTCTTGCTTGTGATAAGATTGATGGAGTACTAATCAGCATTTCGACTTAAAGGAACTTAAGGATTAAAGTTTATCTTATGACCAAAAACCCTTAGAGAAGTTAAGATTCTCTATATTGCACCTCGTTAAAAAAAATAGTAGTCCACTCATCAAATAATTAACATAACTTAAAAAATGATATTTTAGAGAGCAATTGAGGAAATAAATATAATTCTCAATTATTCAACTACAACTCGTCTCCTATACTTTGGATGCCACTTCCTTTTGACATCCTCAGGAATCCTTATCAATTCATCTTCAGGGAGAACAGATAATACTTCCCAGGCAAGATCAAGTGTGTAGTCTATTGGCCTATTCTCATATATTCCTTGATTTATAAACTTACGTTCAAATACTTCTGCGAACTCTAGATACTTTCTTTCTCTTTCTGATAAACCGACTGTACCTACAATTCTAGCCAAATCTCTGGCCTTAAGTCCCTCTGAATACGCACGATATAGTTCATCTGCAACATATTTATGATCCTCACGTGTTTTGCCTGGTCCTATTCCAGACTTCATAAGCCTAGATAAGCTTGGGGGGACATCAACAGGAGGATATATGCCTTTTGCATACAATTCCTTGGAAAGAATAATCTGTCCTTCAGTTATATAACCAGATAAGTCAGGAACTGGATGAGTAATATCTCCAGCGGGCATTGTTAATATAGGCATCAAAGTAACAGAGCCTCTTTTCCCAGATACTCTTCCAGCACGCTCATATATCGTTGCAAGGTCCGTGTATAACCATCCTGGATATCCTCTCCTAGCTGGCACTTCCTCTCTAGCAATAGCAACTTGTCTTACTGCTTCAGCATACGCTGTCATATCTGTCAAAATTACCAAAACGTGATAATCTAACTCAAAGGCAAGATACTCCGCAACCGTTAACGCTATTCTTGGAGCAATTATTCTCTCGATAACGGGATCTTCAGCCAAGTTCAAAATAAGAACTGCTCTGTTTAGAGCCCCAGTCTTTTCAAACTCGTTTCTAAAGTATGCATATTCCTCATGTTTTATACCCATAGCGCAGAATACTACTATAAATTCTTCCCTAATCTCTTCTCCCTTCTTTAAAATTGTGGCTTGCCTTGCAATTTGCGCCGCAAGAACATTATGTGGAAGACCGGCCTCTGAGAATATAGGCAATTTTTGACCTCTAACCAAGCTAAATAATGCATCAATTATTGAAACTCCCGTTTGAATAAATTCGCTTGGAGGTAGCCGCTTTGCTGGATTAATTACTGAGAAGAAAATCTCTCTTTCTTCATCTCCCATGATTTCTGGCAAGCCATCTAAAGGTTTAAAGCTACCATTGAAGATTCTTCCAATGACATCTTCACTTACGGGAATTTTTATTACTTCACCAGTAAATCTAACTCTTGCTTCTTTACTTAAGCCCTGGGGATCTCCAAAAACTTGCACTAATGCATACTCTCTTGTTGATTCCAGAACTGTCCCTAATACGGTTCTACCATCAGGCAAAGTTACTTCTACAAGCTCATTATATCTCGCTCTACCAATGCCCTTTACAATAAGGAGAGGCCCTTTTATTTCCTCAATAGTTTGAAGTTCTAAACCATATTTGTGCTCTACGGCCATATCAACTCACCTTTCATTTCAATACATCATATTTCCGAAACAAAATCTTGTTTATCTTATTGCGATATCCTCTGAAAATCTCGTTTAAACGCCCATCTATTGTGCCATAGAATACTCTTCTTCCATCTTTGTTTCGAGCAACTATCCCACCCATGCATTTAATAGGTTGGTCAAGTATGATTATTTTTATGTTTCTTCCAATTTCTTGCGACAATTTTGATTGGAGATCACTAAGTTTAGATTTTAAATATTTTGTGTCTTTTTCATTCGCTTGAACATATATTTCATCCTCATTTATCTCTAGTACTGCTTTCTTCATTAGATTATAAAGTATATCAGAGTAATTATACCGTGGATCTTCACCATTCACTATTTTCTGTAATTTGTCTATAACCATTCGTCGTATAGTCTCTAGAATCTCTTGCTTTGCCATGAGTAATTCTGTCCGTTTTTTCTTCTCAACATTTCCTAATTCTAATGAACGTTTTAAAAATATCTTCTCATGTACTTTTCTTTTAGCAATTTCGTATGCCTCTCTTTTTCTGGATTCAATAATCATTTTAGCTTCTTTAATCGCATTAGAGATAATTTCTTTTACTTTGCTCCTTAAAGGCTCCTCAATTCTAGTCAGTATTTCTTTTAAACTGATTTCAGTTATCATGACTCCGCTCATGGTTTTACCACCTCTTCAGTAATTTTTTCAGCAATTTTCTCCAGTTCTTCCCTTGGTATTGACTTTATTCTCTTTATCCTCTCATCAAAGAACTTCATAGTTTCTTCAATTTCTTTTTTGAGTTTTGCCTCTTCCTGCGACAAAATTTCTTCATAGACTTTGTTTATGTAATCATCAGATAAATACTTTTTGCTATATTCTTCCGCGTCTGAAATAATTTTATTTGCAATTTCCCTTGCCCATTTGATTACTGGATGTTCTTCTTTTTTCTCTGTCATAGTTATCACCTACATTCTAATTTCAATACCAATAGCTTGCATAATATTCCTTTTAAGTTCTTCAATTCGTTTCTCAGTAATTTCAATAAAATCTGGTAAAAATACAAATATTGGCTCTATTTTCTCCTCGCGAATTAATTTGTCTTTAATTGGTTTAACTACATCAAGAAATCTCTCTGGAATTATTACCACAGAGTATTCCTTGCTTTCAACTATTTCTTTCACTTTGTTTTTAATCTCGTTCGAAGTTTCTGCCATAAATCCCTCAGCTCCAATAAGTTCAAAAAAGCGAATAAAGGATTCTGATCCTATAACTGCTACTTTTTTCATTAAACTCTCCCTTGCTATCCTAAAAAGAAATGGTATTTTTTTACATGCTTTATATACATAATGATAATTTATTTACCATATGAATCATGTTTTTACAACTATCATCGTGAATAAAATCTGCTTTAATTGATTGAATAATAACATCATAGTGACTTCTCATAAAAACACATAAAGGAAGGCACTTACACATTACAAGAATTAAATGTAAAATTTCTCCTAAAAGATAGAGAAATTCATTCTCATTAGGGAAAGGGATATGTTACAGAAACATAAGAATTTATTTCAAAAAGTGATGTAAAAAAGACTAGAAGTGAATTACTGTTGGATAGAATAATCTACCAGTTCCCTCATAGAATTTCGTCATAAACTCATAAAGTCCCAATCTCGTTGCCTGTATGCCAACAACAAGAAACTCTATTGTTACCCCAATGAAGTTAAACATACCCGCCATCATGAGTTTAAGCCACAATGGAAATGCTCCAAACCAGATTTCTGTAAGTACCGCACCAAATATTAAGTGTGCTAATGCAAAACCGGCTAGTCGTATGTAAGAAAGTACATTTGAAACGAAGGATATTGATGCCTCGAGTAAGTCTCCAAAAGCATCCGAAAGTGTATGCTCCTTTTCAAAGAAAGGTAGAATTATAATCATTAGCATTGATAGACCTAACATTCCAATAGTGAGATATGTTGAGGTGGTTAGTTGAAAACCTCCACGTAAGAAAGCAAATCCAAGCATTAGTAGCGATATAAATAGCAAAATTCCAGCTAATCCACGAACACTCAATACTGCTTCTATATATTTTCCTCTTCGAAGATTATTTATAGTTCCGAACATCAACCCAAGTAGTATTTGCAAAATTCCGAAGAATATTGATACTTTAAGCATTAAAATTACATACTTAGGATCCTTTACCCATCCCTCTGGAAGACCTATATCTAAGCCAATTATAGGGCCTATCACATTTAATACAGAAGGAACCTCAAACATAAATATCTCGCCAAAAATTAGACCCGTGACCATTGCTGCTATTCCACACCATATTAGTAAAGTACTTAGTTTTTTACCAGAGAATCCAAGAAATTCTTTTTTCTTTCTAATGTAAAATGCTAACACCAAAACTACAAGACCTTGACCAAAATCTGGGAACATAAATCCAAACATAATTACCCAGAAAATCCAGAAAATTATTGTAGGGTCGATTTCATATGCTGCAGGAATACCTACACTTTTTATCATTGATACAAAAGGAGATATTGCTTTAGGAAATGCTAACTTCGTAGGTACAAGCTCTAAGTCTTTAATTTTTTCCAAGAATTCTATGTAAACGTCGGCTGTGTAACTTTCTCTAATTTCATTAACAATTTTTTCTAGTTTTTTCTTATTTTTCTTTAATATCCATCCTTCAATGACAGTGAATTTTCCATCCCGCCTGATATTTCTCTTAATCTCTACAAGTTTTCTTAAGATTTCCAATGCAGTGTAGATCTTACATGCTATTGGATAAAATTCCTTTGCAATTTTATCATATTCACTCATAAATTCAGTAGTTACTTTTTTAGTCTCTGAAATCGCTATTTGATCCAAATAATGTACCGTTTTTTTATAAATTTCATCAATCCTTTCGTAAACTTGATTTATTTCTGAGAGTATTCTATTAGGATCCAAATACAATTTTGCATCATCAATATTCGCCTTTTGTAAATTTCTTATCATGAGTTTCTCACAAGCATCTTTTAATTTTTTCTCTAAAGTATTTATTTTTTTGATTTCCATTTCTAGATTTATTTCTTCGAATTTTCCAATGGGAGCTTCAATTTGCACTAATGGTTTTCTTACCAATTCAAAAAGCACATAATTTTCAATCTCCGCTGGAACTTTAAGTCTGAATTTTATTATCTTTTCTTTTGGCATTAGCTTCCCCCTGAAAAACACCTAAAATTTAATTATATCTCTTACTAAAAGTATATACATAACACTCGGTACTATACATTACTTATTGTAATTATCTTCACATAATTAGCCATCAAGCACAATAGTTTAGATTTTTCTTTGAAAATATAGCTAATCCAACATTCAATATTAAATAATATATTCGTATGTTCTTGTTTCCAATATTACACTTACAAAAGTTTTCTGAAATTTAAACTTATTTTGTTACTAAATTGGCAATGTATCATTCAAAACACTTTTGAGAAAACTCAATTAAATATTTTATTTCTCAAACAAATTAGCGATGAATTACAATAAATCAAAGTAATTTTCAAAAGTGTATTATAATAAACATGAGCAATATTTGCATTGCATTCTATTAGAATAAATTATTTAACATTACTTGATAATGAAATGAGACAAAACACATCGCATAAAAACGCGAAATATTTGTACATTATGTATAAGTATTTTACCATGATATTGATAGCTTGAGTATCTATATACTTCAATAAAGTAATTAAAATATTATCTTTAGGCAAAAAGTAGGTGATATTACATGAGGAGCAAATACATGTATCTTTTCATATTTGCCATGCTTGCTGTGATTGCTATACCACTCTATGCAGAGGAAGGTACCACTACTGCTGCCTCATTGGCAGAAGCTGCTAAGTTTATAGGAATGGCTCTCGCTGTAGCTGGAAGTACAATAGGTGCAGGATATGCTGTTGGTCAAGTAGGTGCGGCTGGGGCTGCTGCGATTATTGAAAAACCAGAAATTATGGGACGTATTCTTATATTCTTAGGGCTAGCAGAAGGAATCGCTATATACGGAATCTTAATTGCATTGATTATATGGATTGCATAGCATGACTAAATTTATGGCTATCCAAAATGAGGGGGTATAACGCAGAAGAGGGTAAAAAACTATTTGCAGAATATCTAGCAATACTTATATTGGTGCAAGTGATAATACTTGGAATACTAATTTATGCGCTTATGTATTCCCCCACCTTACGTGAAAATAAACCTCTAGCTATCGCAATTATCGCTATTGTTGGAATTTTTCTTGCAATTATCTGGCCAATCATACTTGGCAGATGGTTTTCTAGGAAAGTTTAGGGAGAGTCTTATGCATATGCGTGTTCTTCCAACAAAGGGGTTTCTTTTAGAGTTTAAGAAAAGAATAAGCATAATAGAGACTGCCTATAAGCTTCTTGAAAAAAAGAGAGATGAATTAGTTAAGCATTTAAAGGAGGCTATAGAAAAATTAAGGCGTACAAGAAGGTCTTTTCTTAGCTTGTATAGGGATCTTTTCTTTAAATTTATATCTATTTACGGTTTGATTGGGAAAGAAACTATAACTCATGCGACATGTATAACTCGGGGAAGATTAAAACTAGTTGTTTTGCCACGCACTATAATGGGAGTAAATGTTCCACTAATAAGAGTTAAAGAAACACCGAACTATCATGAGTTACCAATAGTTGTTAGAGAAATTGCCGTTAATTTGCAGAAACTTTTACAATTAATGCTTGAACTACTTGAGTTAGAAGCAAACATTGAGTATATAACTTATGATTTGCAAAGAACAAATAGAATCGTTAATGTACTTGAAAAAGTACTATTACCCAAAATGCGACAACAATTGCAAAAGCTTAGTGAAATGATTGAAGAAATTGAAATTGAAGAATTTATACGTACCAAAATTATTCGAGACAAAATTTTAAAGAGGCGAAAGCAATGATGTCATATGCGGTAGTACGTTGCCATGGGCTAAGAACACATTTGCTTCCGAAGGAGAAAATTTTGGAATTAGTCAAATCTAAAAACCTACAAGAATTTGCAAATAAACTCTTTGGTACTCCCTATGAAAAAAGGATAAGAAATCAAAAGATAAATTTAGAACTCTTCACCAGAGTTTTTATAGATACATTCATAGAAAGATTGCTAGTTGTGTGCAAAGTTACACCATCCGATTGCGCTGAATTTCTTAAGAATTACTTTATGAAAATAGAACTTGATTGGGTTATTTCAATACTCATAAAAAAACTTAAGAAAGAACCAATTTCACCTGCAGAAATTCCAGTTACAAAAATTATATTTATTGATTTACGAGAGTTAAGTTCAGTGAAAACTTTTGAGGATGCAATTAATCTACTTATAAAATATAAGCCGTACAACAAAATAAAACCAGAATTTATACATAAGATACTCGAAGAACAGTCGATTTTATTGCTTAATAGAGTATTATGGAGCTTTTATTATCGAAACCTTATACAATCAATAACTGCTATTCCAAAAGATTCTCGAAAAATTATTGAAAAAATAATTGGAATGGAAACTGATATTGCAAACTGCATAATGGCTCTTTCAACATATCTGTATAAATTTCCACCAGAAATTACGAGAGAGTTAATTATCCCCTACAGCTATCGAATAAACTTAAGAACACTAGAAAAAATTATATCTGAAAGAAACAAAGATGTCATACTTAAGCTCTTGTCTCCTTACGAAATGGTAATAAGAACTTTACTAGAAAAAGGTGAAACATTAGCATACGCTCTTGCACAAAAGTTAATTCGAGGATACCTAGAAAAAATTCGAGTTAAATATTCAATGAAATTTGCCTTTATCTTTTACTATCTGAAAATGGCTGAATTCGAATATAAGGATCTTACAACATGTAGTTTTGGAGTTTATCATCATATACCTTTTGAAAAACTTAAAGATTTTTTGATATTGATTGACTAGAAATTAATTTCCTTTTTTCCTATTTGTGGTAAATACTTTGTACTATTAAAATTCATTTATAAAGTATCGGTGGGAAACAATGTTAAATGTACTTATATCACACATATTGACAGTGATGATTATAATTCCCCTAATAGGATCCATAATAACATTACTACTTTCATTCAAAAGTGACAAAATTGCTTCGCTCTTTGCAATTCTAATATCACTCATTGAACTACTCTTATCAATAATACTTATCTTGAATTTCAATCCTCAAACATCTGATTTTCAATTCCAAGAAGCGTATGCATGGCTTCCACAAGTTGGCATTTATTATCATGTAGGAGTAGATGGAATAAGTGCGGTTCTTGTTTTACTTTGCGGAATTGTCTCCTTCATTTCAGCATGGGCGGCGTACTACCAAATTGAACACAAGAAAGGCTTATATTACGCAGTTTTTCTGCTATTTGAAACAGGCGTAATTGGAACATTTGTCACACTGAATTTAATTGTATTTTACTTATTCTGGGAACTAGTTTTAATTCCTATGTTTTTCATGATTGGCGAATGGGGTCCAGTACGAGAAAGAGCAAGATACGCTGCAATTAAATTCTTTATATTCACTCACGTTGGATCAGTACTAATGTTATTAGGATTTATCTACCTATATGCAGTAACTGGTACATTTGAGATGATTCCTATTCCTAATTTAGGCATTACTGGTCTCTCCACAATTTCAATTGCTAAGGATGCCCAGTTAATTGCAGTTCTCCTAATTTTTTGGGGCTTTGCAGTAAAGTTACCAGTAATTCCTCTTCATACGTGGCTTCCACTTGCTCATGGAGAAGCACCAGCC
>Ga0190313_1002032_pt1 | contig 10210 bp, 11 predicted proteins | sample 4870071011_MG_FD_169989 | JGI IMG/M metagenome (GOLD analysis project Ga0190313, IMG submission 169989) | Hydrothermal vent sediment bacterial communities from Southern Trench, Guaymas Basin, Mexico - 4870-07-10-11_MG | ecosystem: Environmental > Aquatic > Marine > Hydrothermal vents > Sediment ...
GTATACGGTTACAGAATATTCGCATGCAGAATTCCATTTGCAGTCAAAAGCGATAATCCCAACGATGCAATGGTAGTTGAGGTGTATGACGTTCCAGATGACAAAGTACCTTTACTTGACTATCATGAAGCAGGTTACGAAAGGGTAAAGGTGACGTTATGCTAGAGAAGGAGATGAATTGGAAGCTTGGATGTACGAGTGAAAGGATGTTGAAGCTATTAAGAAGTGTGAACTCATAGCCTGTGGGGATTGGGTTAAACATATAGCGGGTAAATGTCAACGTAAAAAAAGATTGATTGTTTACTTCAAATCTCCATGCCTTTTGACGAATTCAACCAAACCCCCAGCATTGAGTATTCTAAGCATGAAATCTGGCAGAGGTTTAGCTTTAAGCTCAAAACCCTTTGTCAAATCCCTTACAATGCCCTTACTCAAATCGACCTCAAGCTCATCGCCAGATTCAATTTTATCAGTATCTACTATCAGAACTGGTAATCCAACGTTTATCGCATTTCTGTAGAAGATTCTCGCAAAAGATTTAGCCAAAACGGCTGATACTCCAGCTACTTTCAAAGCCAAAGGAGCATGCTCTCTACTACTTCCCATCCCAAAGTTCTTTCCAGCTACAACAAAATCTCCAGGCTTAAATTTTTTCATAAAATCAGGATCTGCATCCTCCATTACGTGCTTAGCCAACTCCTCTATGTTACTCCTAAGGTGGAAGTACCTACCAGGAGTGATGTGATCTGTCGAGATGTTGTCACCGAACTTCCAAGCCCTCCCTCTGAGCATGCCTTAAGTTAACCAAACGATGAAAAGTCTTACGCTATGCAATGTCTTTGCATACAACTCCAAATAAATAATTATAAATCATTATAGAACTTAAAAGGATGATGAAAGCTTCTTTGGCTTAAAGAAAGGAAAATAACCCCTCTTTCTTTTTAGTCTATTTTAAATATATATGAAAGAAATAATCGATAAATTCAAGTGAAATTCAAAAGCAGACGAAATGTCATAAATTGATCAAAAATGTTTAGCAATTTTCAATTTTGTTCAAAAACGGACAGTATTTACCCATACGTTTCAAAAACAAACAGCGCATTACTTTTCAATTACTGCGAAAACTTTAAAAATCAAATCGAGTCACTTCAATCTTAGCTCTCCGTAGTTTAAACAAAAAAGGAGGTGGTGAAGATGGGAGGTGATGCGGATGATCATCGGCAGGCACATAATAGCGGAGTTGTATGGTGTTTCGAAGGATTTGATCTCAAAAGAAGAAAAAGTCCGACAGATAATGGAGGAGGTAGTAAAAGAGGCGGAGTTGACAAAAGTAGGAAGTGTATACAAACAGTTCAATCCACACGGAGTTACCGGTATAATCCTCATAGCGGAAAGCCACATATCCATCCACACTTGGCCCGAATACGAGCTTGTAAATCTTGACGTTTTTACATGCGGTGATGCGGAAAAGGCTGAGAAGGCTTTTAAGTTGTTTTTAGAGAAGTTTAAGCCAAAGTGGTATAGACACTACGTCCTCGATAGAGGCTAGATTTACTTTCTTTTCTTTAACTTTTACTGGAGCCTAAATTCATTCTTTGCAAAAAGGCTTTAAATCAACTCCCCCTACTTGGCTTAGTGATGGTTATGCAGTCCGATATACCAGTGAAGGAAATAATGACTAGAGAGGTCTGTACAGCAAGGAAGGATGATTCCCTACTAAGTGCTTCAAAGAGAATGATTGAATTTGGGGTTGGTAGTGTTGTTGTCATTGAAGATGGAAAACCCATTGGAATAGTCACAGAAAAGGACATACTGTACAAGGTTGTTGCAAAGAATAAGTTACCTTCAAAGGTCAAGTTGGAGGAGATAATGAGTACTCCTCTTATAACCATAAAACCTACCACAAGCTTGAGAGAGGCTGCTGACATAATGAGAAAGAGAGGTATAAGGAGGTTACCAGTTGTAAACAGCAACGGTGAGCTTGTTGGGATAGTAACCGATAACGATATACTGAGTGTTGCAATAGACCTTGGCGAATTTGCTGAACTTTTGAAGAACGAGTACTATGAAGTTGAGGAGATTGGTGGAAAGTGTGAGAAGTGTGGTAGAATTTCCGATAAGCTCTATGATGTTGATGGAATGAAAGTTTGCGAAGACTGCTATGAGGTGTTAAGATGAAGCTTGGAAGTGTTATGGATCTGGCTACTAGGGACGTAAAAACAATTCCACCGAGATCAACGATAATGAATGCGTTGAAAACAATGGTCAATGAGGGTTTTAGAAGGATGCCTATCGCTGATGCGGGAACTAAGAAGTTAATGGGAATAGTTTCGGCTACGGACATAATAGATTTCTTGGGCGGTGGAGAAAAACACAAAATTGTCGTTAACAGGTTTGAAGGTAACCTTGCCAAGGCTATAAATGAGAGTGTTGAGGAGATCATGACGAAGGATGTAGTTTATGTGAAGTACACAGATTCGTGGAAGGACGCAGTAGAGATTATGTTCGAGAAGAATGTGGGAGGATGTCCAATAGTTGACAAAGATGGTAGAGTATTCGGCATAATAACTGAAAGAGATATAGTGAAGTTTTTGGCAAACCAGAGGAGGTTGGATGGATATGTTAGAGATTACATGACACCTAACGTAATAACGGTCACACCAGATACAACGGTTGGAGAGGCTATGAAAACTATGATCTCAAATAGGATTAGGAGACTACCGATAGTGAGGGATGGAATACTCTATGGTATGCTAGTCTCAACAGACTTCTTAAGATACTTTGCAAAGGATGCCTTTAAGATGCTTGAAACTGGCAACATCAACGACATCCTAGACAAGAAGATACATGAAATTGCATCAAACTCAAGCGTTCTGAAATATAAGGAGCCCTTAGTGTTTGATAGCAGGGATAAGATTTCAGATGTCGTGAAGAGCATGGTGGAGAATGCCATTGGATCAGCTCTAATCGTTGAAAATGGAAGATTAGAAGGTATAATAACCGAAAGAGATCTCATGAAGTTCCTCTACTCGAACATATGAAAGAAATTGCAGACACGTTAGGTGTATCCCTTCCAGCTTTGAGGAGACTAACGGAAAGGGATGTGCTGAGGTATGCTTTCATAAAACATCCATTTTTTTCGGATGTTTTAGATGCTTATAAGTTTGATAAGAAGTTTGGGGAGTTCGAGGAAGGTACGTTAATTGCAAAAACCGTTGAAGGAATTGAGATTGTGAGAGGATTTCCAAAGATAAAGAGAGCTCTTACTTTGTACCCGACAATAAAGAAACACTTCAGTGGAGATGTAGCTGTTGAGGAGAAAATGAACGGTTATAACGTTAGAGTAGTTAAATTTGGAAGGAATATCTACGCAATAACGAGAGGTGGATTCATATGCCCCTACACAACTGAAAAGGCCCGAATGCTCTTGAACGATTCATTTTTCAACGATCATCCAAATCTGATGCTCTGTTGTGAGGCTGTTGGCGAGGAGTCTCCATTCGTCCCAAATTCAATCTACGGTGAAAAATTAGATTTCTACGTTTTTGACATAAGGGATAAGAAAACGAACGAGCCCATAAAGATCGAAGATAAGATTAAGATCTGTGAAGAGTATGGGTTCAAGATTGCTCCAATACACGCAATCGTAAGCTCAAACAAGGCTCATGACGTCGTTAGAGATGTGATCGAAAGGCTTGGGAAAGAGGGAAGAGAGGGGGTTGTGATAAAGGATGTCAACATGAAGGAACCACCGATAAAGTACACCACAAGCCAAGCAAACACGTCAGATCTTAGCTACGGTTTCAGATGCTTCGGTGAATACGGAAAGGATTTCATGTTCTCTCGAATAATCAGGGAGGGATTTCAAAGCTGGGAGTTCAATGAGAGTGAAAAAGAGAGGGAGGAGAGGGCGTTAAGGATAGGTAAAGCCATTTTGTATTCGATGGTTGAGAGTATAAAAGATGTTAAGGAGAGAGGGAAGATTTACGAGAAGATCAGGCTTAGATTTTACGATCTTGAAGTTTTCAAGCTGTTTAAGGAGCATGTTAGGAGGATGGGTATAACCGCTAAGTTCTCAGCGCCAATTGAAGATCGTGAAGGCTACATCGTCCACTACTACAAGTACATGAAATCTACGACAGATACGATAAAGCACATACTCACTGGAAACCTCTGGTCTTAGGGCGTGAAGAGGTAAGTTATTAAACCGTATATAGATGTTAGAATTCCCAAAGTAACATGAATTGCCCTTACACTTTTCCTATACCTTTTAACTGTTAACAACATTAAACCTGTTAACAGAACGAGAAATCCATGAATTATGGCAACATCAGCCATCTTGTAGTGATTTATCATGAACATGTAATCACCTCTTATATCCTAGCGGGAAAACATACAAAGCTCTTTCGTTATCCTTTGCACCCACTATTTCCTCAACTCTTTCATCGTAAAATGCTCCGACTGCAACCGTTCCAATACCCAAAGCTGTGGCCTGAAGATATATGTTTTGACCAACATGTCCAGCCTCCATATGAACATACCTAATCCCCCTCTCACCGTATCTATTAATAGTCCTCTCATAAACGGCTGTAATCACTATGCTTGCTGGAGCCTTTAATACCCATTTCTGACTTACACAAGCTATGTAGAGATCGTACCTGTAATCCCCTTCTTTAATAAGCTTTAAACTATGATTGTAAGGGTTGTAATGGTAAATACCAGGTTTTAACCCTACTACATCTCCAACGACAACGTATAACTCAAGTGGATATGTAGCCCCAGCACTTGGAGCGGATCTGAACTTTCTGATTGGATCTGTTATACCCTGAGCAGCCCAAAGTATCTGAGACAGATGTTCAAGTTTTAAAGGCTTGTCTATGTAATCTCTCACCGATCTTCTCTTCTCTATAGCCTCCTCAACCGACATCTCTCCCTTCTTTCTCGGCTCTGGAAGTTTTATCCAACCGTTCTCAACTTCTACTTTATCTCCATACCTCTCCTCATGTATAAACTTAACTCCACCGTAGAGGAATGTAAATACAATTGACAAAAGCAACGTTGCAATTACCAAACCCCTCATAACGAATTTATATTGTTCAAAGAACTTAAGGTATGCTGTGCATACTATTAACATCACATAGGGTAGAGATGTTGAGACATTTCGAGGAGATTGCAAAGGATTACGATAAAATCGTAATTGAGGAACCAAGAGATGATCTTTTTGAGAGGATGCTTAAAGGTGAGATTCCTGTAGAGCAGTACGTTGAAAATTTGAATACATCATTTCCAGTTTACTCCACACATCAGTGTGAAATTCTCAGAAGACTTTATGCAATAGGAAAGAAGATCTATCAGGTTGAACCATATCTCGAAACTCTCGAAGAGATATACAAAGCTATAGAGTCTAACCAAGTACTTCCAACTGATGAAAGAGCTTTGAAGGTCAGAGAGATTGAGAAGAAAGTTGGTTCCGCATGGGTAGACTATCAAGAGGCCTTTATTAAAAAGGATTTCGATGAACTTGTAGATGCAACTGTCAGGTTTACGAAGGCCGATGCTGAAAGGTTCATAATTAGAGATGAGATGAGGGCTGAGGAAATTGCAAAGATAGGAGACAATGCATTGGTTGAAGCTGGTCAGATTCACATACTTTTGCCACAGATATTAAAGGAGAAGGGTTTCGATGTAAGGGTTATAGACCTACCCAGAGAAGTTGCAAACAAGCTTGGAATCGAATTCTACCTTAACCCAGGAAATGAGTTAACCATAAAGTACATGCTCGGGGATGATGTTGATGAGGAAACTGCAAGATTAATGTGTGCTCAAAGTATAATCTATGTCTCGCTTATACCTAAGGAGGAACTCCTACCAAGTGAAGATGAACCCTATCCCCATCTTAAGAGAGAGTGTGAGGTTGCAAAGCTTGTAAGAAGGATGAGTTACGAGGACTGCAGGAGGATGTTCTACAAGATCTGGGCTAAGTGAAAACGTTTTATGTAGAGATTAAGGAGGGTCTGACATGATAACTGAAGACGAAGTTATTCACGTTGCAAACCTTGCAAAGATTGAACTTAAGCCCGAGGAGGTTAAGAAGTTTAAGGAGGAGTTTGCAAAAATCTTAGAGTACTTCAGTATTCTCGATGAAGTTGGAGAGGATGTTGAGCCTACATACCACATCCTACCTATTAAAAACGTATTCAGGGAAGATGTTCCAAAAGAACCACTTCCAAGAGAACTTGTTTTAATGAATGCAAGGCATGTTGAAGAAGGTTACTTTAAAGGGCCAAAGATAATGGAGGATTAGCTATGATGACAATTAGAGAGTGGAAGGAAAGACTCGAATCTGAGAGTTGCTACGATCTAATTTCAGAACTCTTCGAGAGGATAGAAAAGAGCAAGCTAAATGCGTTCATAACTTTGAATAAAGATGAAGCCTTAAGAAAAGCTGAGGAGTTTGATAAAGGAAAAGTTGAGGGAAAACTTGCTGGAATTCCCGTTGCCATTAAAGACAACATATCAACAAAGGGCTTAAGAACTACTTGTGCATCAAAGATGCTTGCAAATTACGTTCCACCTTTCGATGCACATGTCGTTGAAAGGTTAAAACAAGAAGGAGCAATAATAATTGGAAAGACCAATATGGATGAGTTTGCAATGGGAACTACCACTGAAACTTCCTACTTTGGAGTTGTAAGAAATCCGTACGATCTGGATAGGGTTGCAGGTGGTAGTAGTGGGGGTAGCGGTGCTTGTTTGCATAGTGAGTCTGTTTTAGCTTTAGGGAGTGATACTGGTGGTAGTATAAGATGCCCAGCTTCATTTTGCGGTGTTTTTGGTTTAAAGCCTACCTATGGATTGGTCTCACGTTACGGTTTGATACCTTATGCAAACTCACTAGAGCAAATAGGGCCTATGGCTAACTGCGTTGAAGATCTAGCTTTGCTTTTGGAAGTCATTGCAGGTAAGGATGAGAGAGACTCAACGAATGCTGGCGTAGAATTTAGGTTTGAGCCGAAGGTTAGAAGGTTTAGAATTGGAATTATCAAGGAGATGTCCGCCAGTGATGATGTCATGAAAGTTTTTGAAGAGGTTGTTGAAGTCATCAAGGAGAAGCATGAGGTTGTAGAGGTATCCTTAAGCTCATTGAAGTACGCTTTACCAGCTTACTACATCATAGCTATGAGTGAAGCTTCATCGAACCTTGCAAGGTACGATGGAGTCAGATATGGCTATGCTTTGGAAAAGCTCGATACGTGGACAAGGTATTTCTCAAGAGTTAGGGCGGAAGGGTTTGGGGAAGAGGTTAAAAGGAGAATAATGCTTGGAACTTATGCTTTGTCAGCCGGATACTACGGAAAGTATTATTTGAAGGCTTTGAGGGTTAGAACGCTTGTAAAGAACGATTTCCAAAGAGCTTTCAAGGATTGTGACCTTCTTATATCTCCAACAATGCCCACACCAGCATTCAAGATAGGTGAAATTCAGGATCCACTGACGATGTACAAGATGGATGTAAATACAGTTCCAATAAACTTGGCTGGAATTCCAGCATTATCGATGCCCATGGGATTTGTCAAAGGTTTGCCAGTCGGTCTGCAAATAATGGGTAATTACTTTGAAGAAAACAAGATTTTGAGCTTTGCTTTAGAATTAGAGGGATCACTATGAAATTCAACTCAAGAGAGTGGCTAGAACTCGTTGAGAAAGATTTTGAGTCGGCTTGGCTGAGAAGTAGGGAAGTTCTAAGTGAGAGAAGTTTGAATGAGAAGTATCCCATACATCAGTACGATTATGGGCAAGAGCATCCGGTGTTCAAGACCATTCAGGAGTTGAGAAAAGTGTATTTGTCCTTAGGCTTTAAAGAGGTTATAAATCCGATAATCGTTGAAGATGTTCATGTAAAGAAGCAGTTTGGGAAAGAGGCTTTGGCTGTTTTAGATAGGTGTTTCTATTTGGCCACTTTACCAAAGCCTAACGTTGGCATTTCTGCTGAGAAAGTAAAAGCTATAGAGAGTATTTTGGGTAGGGAACTTGAAAAATCTGAGGTGGAGAAGCTTAGATCAGTCTTTCATAGTTATAAAAAGGGGAATATAGATGGAGATGATCTCTCGTTTGAAATAGCGAGAGCTTTGAATGTCGACGATGCTAAGGCCACAAAAATAATAGACCTCTTTCCAGAATTTAAGGAACTGAAGCCCATTCCAACGAACCTGACGTTGAGGAGTCACATGACCACTGGCTGGTTTATAACGTTGAGCAACATCGTCGACAAGATGCCACTACCGATCAAACTCTTCAGTATAGACCGTTGCTTTAGAAGGGAGCAAGGAGAGTCTGCTGTAAGGCTTTACAGCTATTTTTCAGCAAGCTGTGTCTTGGTTGATGAGGATGTCAGTGTTGAGGATGGTAAGGCTATTGCAACTGCTCTGCTTAGGCATTTTGGATTTGAGAAGTTTAAGTTTAAGCTTGATGAGAAGAGGAGTAAGTATTACATTCCCGGAACGCAAACCGAAGTTTTTGCATATCATCCGAAGCTCGTTGGAAGTAACACGAAGTACAGTGACGGATGGGTCGAGATTGCTACATTTGGAATTTATTCACCAACTGCTCTCTGCCACTACGACATAGATTATCCCGTTTTAAACTTGGGTTTGGGCGTTGAAAGGCTTGCAATGATAATTTACGGCTACACAGACGTTAGGAAGATGGTGTACCTTCAAGAGGTAAAGCTGAGCGATCTTGAAATCGCCAAAGCGATTAGGATAAGAGAAGTTCCAAAAACTTCAACTGGTTTAAAGGTTGCAAATGCAGTTATAGAGATAGCAGAAAAGTACGCTGATGAAAGTAGTCCTTGCGAGTTTTTAGCGTTCGAAGGAGAACTTTACGGTAGGAACTTTGAAGTGTATGTATTTGAAGTTGAGGAAAATACAAAGCTTTGCGGTCCAGCGTATGCAAATGAGATAGTCGTTTACAACAACAGCATATATGGTATTCCTAGAAATGAGAAGTTTAGGGAGTACTTTGAAAATGGAGTTTCTACAGGTATAAGATACATAGACAGCTTCGCATACTACGTGGGTAGTAAGGTTGAGGAAATGGTTGCCAGTGGAGAAGGTGGAATCTTAAGGGTTAGAGTTGTTGAAGGACCAAGTGATGTGAACTTAGAAGTTCAGGAGAATGTTGTCAGGTATATAGCGTCTAAGGGCGGAAAGATCGATATTAGAGGGCCCATGTTTGTTAACGTGAGAGTTATCGTTGAATAGAAATCTGCTCACCTATTATCCTGTTAAACTCTTCAAGGAACTCCCATTCCTTTCCCTTAGGTATAATTGCGCCAGCAGCTATTTTATGTCCTCCTCCCCTCCCCCCAACCTTTTCACAGGCTAGCCTTATAGCTTTAGCCAGATCTACCCCTTTATCTACAAGTCTCTGTGTTGCCCTCGCAGAAACCTTAATACCCTCATCACTGTTTGCAAATGCTAAGATAGGTTTCTCGAGATTTGCCTTACAGTAACACATACCCGCAACTATGCCAACTATCGTGTCGAGGATATCGTTCTTAGCATGGAAGAACTGAACGTACTCAAGTTCCTCCATCCTATCCAAAGCAACCTTTATACCCTCAGATAGGTTTCTTCTATGCTGTTGCAGAAGCCTTTGTGCCTTTCTCAAAGCCCAATCGAAGTTTCCATTCAGTATTCCTAAGCAGACCTTTAGACCAATTCCAGCCCTGTTGTATCTTGCAGTAGCATTTAGCAGAGTTGAGAACTCCATTGCATCTCTGAGCTCAGTTCCTTCAGCTTGCTTAGCAAGTATGTAACAGTCACCGACAATCCTTTTTATGTAACTTATAGGATACCTTTTCTTGATGCATATTCTAACGAGCTCAGAAACTACAGCCCTCTTTTCCCATCTTTCCAAGTCTATCCATCTCCTCCAATTTTCGAGCTTTAGAGGTATACCCAAACGTCTTAAAAGTTCTATTGCTCCCTTTTCACTACCGCTTACACCAGGTATATAGGGATCGAAGTTGTATTCAAGCATCTTGAAAACGGGTTTTGTCTGTTTACCAAAGAACCTCAAATCTCTCTCAACTTTTAAAATGTTGTGTTTAACCCCCTCTCTAACCAAAAACTCATTCAGTCCTATAAGCTTACAATCTCTTGAATCCTGTAAATCACCGACAGCACCGACCACTGCAAGTTGTACG
>Ga0190313_1002033_pt1 | contig 10203 bp, 10 predicted proteins | sample 4870071011_MG_FD_169989 | JGI IMG/M metagenome (GOLD analysis project Ga0190313, IMG submission 169989) | Hydrothermal vent sediment bacterial communities from Southern Trench, Guaymas Basin, Mexico - 4870-07-10-11_MG | ecosystem: Environmental > Aquatic > Marine > Hydrothermal vents > Sediment ...
AAGGAGTTTTCCGCTTAGTCCAATGCTCCCTTAATACAGAAGGCAGACTACAGCTCACTGCCCCTCTACTGCTCGTTTTGTGTATCAGAAAGAAATAGAGATGCCTTCCCTTAAGTTAACTAACCCCGCCTGCCTTCGGCAGGGTTACCCAGTCTTGTCCCTGCGGGGCGTTACTAAAGGCCTACCTTGTGTAGTCCGCTCCCGCGAGCCGGAGCATGCGGCTCTATGCAGGGGGAGGGATAAAGCCTTTTACAAAAAGCCTTGGGAAAACTAGAATCCCTACATGGGGCATAAAGCCCCATATGCAGGGGGAGGGATTCGAACCCTCGCAGGCCTAAGCCAGTGGATCTTGAGTCCACCCCGTTTGACCAGGCTCCGGCACCCCTGCGTTTTGGATTTAAAAATTGGGTTGTAGTTGTAAAGACGGGCTTTTAGTCAAACAAAGCTATTCCAGATGCAACGTTCTGGGATTCTTGTTCAATTGCAGTTTTCACTAGCTCGTATTCGCTTCCTTCTATTGAAACACCACCAGCGTCTAGGATCTCTTTTTCATGCTGGTTGAAGAATTCATCTGGAGCACTTACATATAAATAGTATGCGTTTTCGTCTGCGTTTAGTACTTTACCTTCTCTTATAGTATATCCGTTTCTAGCGAAGTGGTCTTGTTTTACTACGTTTTGTAGTTTTCCATAGTTTGCTTTTTCAAATTTGTATACCTTCACAGCCATTCCATCACCTCAAGCGACATATCTTTTTTTAATTCTACCTTATATTTCTTTTGCTTGTTTCTAAATTGCTTTCTTTTTATACAAATAGTTACGATTTATTTCATTTTTTCTATTTTCCTCCTGAGCTTTTTGGCATTCTCCCTTCTTTTCTTTCCCCACAATCTTTCTGCAACCTCGCTGAAGAAAGGCTTTTCCAATAGCTTAAGAGCTACTTCATACCACGCTTTAAGATCACCATCATATACCTTCATATCTTTTAACTCTTGGTATACTATGTGTGTCTTTTCAAAGAAACTATCCTTACCAAAGTTAGCTATGTCTGCATCCCTCATTAATTTATGGAGCTCATTTTTTGGTTCTGTTTCGACCCTAGTTGCTAGTATTAAATCTTTTATCTTTTCAATTCTCTCTTTATTAAAACCATATTTGGACAATATTTTTTCTGCAAGTTCAGCACCTCTCTCTTCATGATCGTTTAACCCATTTATACAACCGATGTCATGGAGGTATCCTGCTATTATTAGGTTTTCTTTGTCTTCACCAGTTATTCCTGCCGCTTCTATTAGCGTTTTCATAGAGTTAACGAAATCTTTAGTGTGTTCAAAGTTGTGATAGATTAACTTCACTTTTGCATTTAGAAAAAGTTTCTCAACTTCTTTTTCAAGTTCCTCTATAGAAAATGTCTTTTGTTTGTTACTAACCATGTTTTACCTTTTATGCGCAGATTTATAAAAAGCCTATTCTTTGCTATGTAACTTTTAAGATAAGAATGAATAGAATAAGAATTGCCTGATAGTTTTTATTCTATGAAGACATGAAGTAAATAGAAGGTGTTTAGAATGAAAGTAAAGGAGATTATGACAAAGAAGGTTTTCACATTAAAGCCAGAGGATAGTTTAGCAGACGCGATAAAGCTGTTTAGAAGAAAGAAGATAACAGGCGCACCAGTACTAGATAATGGCAAGCTAGTAGGGATAATAACTGAGAAGGATATCCTGACTTCTTTTGCGCTTCCAGAATCTCCAAGCCCGGTGTCTCCTCCTCCTTTTGATTTCATTGAAGCTATGCTAGAGATGAAGATGAGCGAGTGGGATCTAGAAAGGGCATTGGAACGAATTAAAGAAGGAAGGGTTGAAGATGTTATGACTAAAGACGTAATAACAATAGATCCAGATGCAGACGTCTCAGACGCAGTTAATTTGATGACAGAACACAATATAAACAGGATTCCAGTGTTGAAGAACGGCAAGCTAGTGGGAATTGTCACTAGACAAGATTTGTTGAAGGCGTTGTAGGCTGTTTAAAGCCCCATACGCCCCCGGGGGGATCGAAAGGGAAACCACCAGCGGGTTTCCTCTACCTTCCTGCAATCACTAGAACCCCCACATGGGGCATAAAGCCCCATAAGCCCCGGGGGGGATTCGAACCCCCGACCTGCGGTTCTCCCGAACCGGGCGCCAAGGCATAGCCCAAAGCGCCAACCGATTTTGCGGTTGTACGAGACCGCCGCTCTACCAGCTGAGCTACCGAGGCACTTTCTGTAATTATTCAGGTGTAAATTTTGTCTAAACAGGGATATAAAAATAAGTACTGATTTCCTACGCAGCTAATATTAGAGAGTAAACTATCACCATCGCTGAACATGACATCACTGGAATTGTGAAATTGTCGTCTGGCCCTCTAAGATATGCCTCTGTGAGCATACCAACAATGCTACCAAAGAAAGCAAGAAGGAATGCAGTCTCTGTGGAAAACTCTATCAGCATGAACACAAACAATCCGACGAATGCTACTAAGAACCCCAGACTAGTTCCCTCATAAGTTTTAGTTTTCGTTCGAGGCAGCCTTCTCTTTCCAACTATCCTTCCAAGACCAGTGGAAACAGAATCGCCTAACGCGACAACTAACAGAGAGCTAGACAAGATTATTCTAGGTACTCCTATCAGTCCAAATATAGCTAGGATGAATACTAGTCCGTAAAAATACCAGATGGCTCCCTTTCCTATTGGTCTTCCCTTTCTTTCTGCCTTTTCTATCAACCAGTTAAGGATAGGATATTTCTTTCCCTTTGAGATCTTTTTTGACAGGTGTATAGTAACACCAAGCAGTAATACTGCCAAGACCAATGATATCTCTACGGGCAGCAAATAAACCAAACCAGCAATTATTATCCCGTTAAGGCCGTGAACAAAGAATTTCCTGAATGTCTCCTGATGCATGTCCTAATTATTCAACCAATTTTTATAAATGAGTATGTTTCTAAATAGGCTGTTTAGGTGGCATGTATGGAGTTCCCGAAAGAGAAATTCTCGGAATGGTATCAGGAAGTATTAGAGAACGCAGAGATAGTTGATAACAGATACCCTGTGAAAGGGTGCCTTGTCTGGAGACCATTTGGATTCAAATTGCGAAAACTTGTTAGCGATTACCTTAGAGAGTTACTAATTAGCACAGGACATGAGGAAACCTTATTTCCCACACTTATACCAGAAAATGCGTTGAAGAAAGAGGAAGAACATGTGGAAGGATTCAAGGCTGAAGTCTTTTGGATAACTCATGGAGGAGACACCCCGTTGGATATAAAGTTAGCTTTGAGACCAACAAGCGAGACAGTCATATACCCTATGTTTGCATTGTGGATACGAAGTCATGCGGACCTTCCTTTGAAGGTATTTCAGGTAGTCAGTACATTTAGATACGAGACAAAGCACACTAGGCCGTTGATAAGGCTTAGAGAGATAACTACTTTCAATGAGGCCCACTGTGCATTTGCGAGTAACGAAGACGCAGAGGCCCAGATGGAGTTGATAAATAAGTTATATTCAAAATTCTGGGAGGAGCTTGGTGTTCCATTCCTTATTGTTAAGCGACCTAACTGGGATAAATTCCCTGGAGCAGATTACACAATATCATTTGATACAATAATGCCCAGTGGAAGGACCTTACAGATAGCTACGTCTCATAATCTTGGTGTAGGATTCTCAAAAACATTTGATATAACATTTGAAGATGAGGAAGGAAACCAGAAAAGGCCATATCTAACTTGTCATGGCATATCTGACAGAGCAATAGCAAGCCTTATAGCTGTCCATGGAGACGATAGGGGGTTGGTTTTACCTTCAAAGTTTGCTCCAGTTCAAATAGTTATTGTTCCGATAATATTCAAGGGCCATGAGGAAGAGGTATTATCTGCAAGTAGACAGGTCTACGAGCAATTAAAGGACATGTATAGAGTCGTCCTAGATGACGAAGACGACACTCCAGGAAACAAATTTTATAAATGGGAGCTCAGAGGAGTTCCAATAAGGATAGAGATAGGCCCGAGGGATTTGAAGGACGATGCGGTGACAGTGGTCAGAAGAGATAATTTTGAGAAAACCAAAGTCAAGCTGGCGGAGCTGCCTAACACAATACCAAGAATTTTTGAAAGCATAGACCAAGCTATTAAGGATAATGCCAGAAAGGAGTTTGAGTCTAGGATAATAAATATTTCAGACATTAACGAGCTGTCTGCATGGGATGGCAAGCCAGTTGTCATTAGAGCGCCAATATGTGAAAACGAAGAGTGTGCAAAGGAAGTTGAGCTAAAGCTAAACAAGGAGTTTAGGGGAACAGAAATCAAGAAGCAAGGAAAAGGAAAATGCATAATCTGCGGTAAACCAGCCAGATACTCTGGCATCTGGAGTAATGCTTACTAACGGAATGGACTCTTCATTTTTGGTTTTCTTTCTTTTAGCTGAGCGTTAAATCCTTCAAGTATCTTGTTAGCATGTGAGCCATTAAACTCTTTAACACCTTTTACCACTGCCTTTTTCAGTTCGCTAATATCTATCTTGTGTTTAGAATGAACAGGATGCTTCATTATCTGGAGAACTAGTCTCCCAAGACCCCTCCCTACGCTTTGAAGATCTCTTACTCCTCTTTGCCCAGTTTCTATTATTCTAGCCTCTTCATCTACTATCCACAATCCCTTATCATTTAAAGCAAAATTCTCTAACTTTATGTCATCATATATTATATCATTCATTGCAAGTAAGCTAACCCACTGAGAAATTGTCTCTACAGTTTCCAGGAGGTCTTTCTTTGATGGAAACTGTATCTCACCCAAATTCTTTGGTGGATACACCATTTCATATACATCTATCCTTACTGGTAGCGGCTCTGACTTTTTGCTTGGTGCTACCTTTAGTTTATCGTCTATCCTTGATGCTTTCAACCTAGGAACTCTCTTTATCAAAGCTCTCATCTCATCAACCAACATTTTGTCTAGCTTTTTAGCTTCTTCATCTAAATGTCTTTCCGTGGTGTACATAGGGATTTTGTATACAGATCTAGATTTTTCCACACCGATAACCTGCCTTCTTAGTCCAGGTGAAGCGTATTTACCTCTTCTTCCTTTCACTTTAGGTAAAAAGTATATATGTTTTGGATTTGATGCAGTTCCGGCTAGTCCCCAGTCACTTGCTTTTACCCCAATTAATCTCCAGTTTGGATTTTCCTCAGCAACCCTTTCTATCTCTGAAGGAAGTCCAGTTTTCTTTATTTGTTTTGGCCTCAAAGGCTGTATCTCCTTTGCAGACTTTATCACTTTTTTCTTAGCCATTTTCCTCAATCTTTTAAAATAACTTAGGATATAATAAACTAGCGTTTGTTTCACTGAGTCAAGCGTTCTGGTAGAGGTGTTCTCATGGATTTAGATACCAAACTGGATACAGAGGAAGATGTCAAGAGATACTGGGAGGAGAAAGGCATAGAGAAGAAAGCGCTTCGCCTTAGAGAGGATGGTCCGAAGTATTATTTCCTAGACGGCCCCCCTTATGCAACAGGTAGTATACACATGGGAACAGCATGGAACAAGATATTGAAAGATTACTATCTTAGATTCTGGAGAATGAGAGGATACAATGTCTGGAGCCAGCCAGGGTATGACACCCACGGGCTCCCAACAGAGATAAAGGTTGAAAAGAAATTGAACTTAAAGAATAAGCAGGATATAGAAAAACTTGGGGTTGATAAGTTTATAGAAGAGTGTAGACGATTTGCCACAGAGTATATAGATACAATGAGCAAACAGTTTGAGGATTTAGGCGTATGGATGGATTGGGAGAATCCTTATTTGACTTTAAACAAAGAATACATAGAGGGAGCTTGGTACACATTTAAAGTTGCATATGATAAAGGGCTTCTTTACAAAGGAAAGTACCCTGTGCATGTTTGCCCGCATTGTCAAACAGTGGTCGCATACAACGAGATAGAGTATGCAAAATTAGAGGATACCAGCATATATGTAAAGTTTAAGGTTAGAGGAAGGGATAATGAGTTCTTGATAATTTGGACCACTACTCCATGGACGCTTCCAGCCAATACAGGAGTGATGGTTCACCCTACTGAGACATATGTGAAGGTGGAAGTTGCGGGAGAGATATGGATACTTGCAAAGGCAAGGCTACAAGATTTAATGGAAAAGCTTGAGGCAGGTTATAGGATAATTGAAGAATTTCCAGGTAAAGATTTGGTCGGCCTTGAGTATGAGAACCCACTTGGAGATTTGCCTTTACAGAAGGAAATAGTTGGAAGAGTGGTTCCCTCTGCTCAATTCGTTACCATGGACACTGGAACAGGCTTGGTCCATTGTGCTCCTGGGCATGGTAGGGAGGACTACAAAGTAGGTAAAGAACATGGATTACCTCAGCTAGCTCCTGTTGGCCTTGATGGTAGGTTCACAGAAGAGGCCGGCAAATATGCAGGCATGTATGTTAAGGATGCAGATCCAGATATAATCAAAGAACTAAAGGAAAAGAATGCATTGGTGTTTGAGGAGAAGGTAGTTCACGATTATCCTAAGTGTTGGAGATGTGGTAGCCCATTAATATTTACTTCTGTTCCTCAGTGGTTTTTTGCTATAACAAAGATAAAAGATAGACTTCTGGAAGAAACAAAAAAGACAAAATGGTACCCAGTTTGGGCAGGAAAGAGGTTTGAGGATTGGATACAGGGAATAGAAGATTGGCCAATTTCTAGACAGAGGTATTGGGGGATTCCTGTCCCAATATGGGTTTGTGAAAAATGTGGAAAAATAAAAGTAATTGGTTCTGCCAACGAGCTAGGAGTTGAACTGGATGACTTGCACAGGCCACACATAGACGCAGTCAAGCTAAAATGCGAATGCGGAGGAGATATGAAGAGAGTACCAGACGTTCTTGATGTCTGGTTTGACTCTGGCGTAGCAGCTTGGGCATCTTTGGGCTATCCGGCTAAGGAAGAGCCGTTCAAGACAATGTGGCCAGTGGATCATGTGTTGGAAGGGTTAGATCAGATTAGAGGATGGTGGAATTCAAGCATGATATGTTCTGTTTTAACCTTTGATAGATCTCCATTTAATGCAGTGGTGAATCACGGTCTAATACTAGACGTACATGGAGTTAAGATGTCCAAATCAAAGGGAAACATTGTAACTCCAGAAGAAGTAGTGAAGCAGTATTCCAGGGATGAGCTAAGATACTACCTTCTTAGCTTGGATTACGGTTCTGACATTGCATTTGACTGGAACGTGTTGAGGGAAAACAGAAAATTCTTTACAGTCCTTGGGAACTTATACAGGTTCTTCCAGTTGTATGGAGCAAGGGTTAGCTTGAATGACGTAGGTGAATTGGAGCCAGAGGACAAATGGATATTATCTAAAGTAAATTCTCTTGTTAAAAAGGTGACAAAGCTTAACGAGGAATTCAAGAACTACAAGGCAGTAAAGGAGATAGAGAATTTTGTCCTGAATGATTTGAGCAGAACGTATGTCAAGTTGATAAGAGATAGAACCTGGCCCAGCTACGACGGCAAAGATAAAAAATCAGCCCAGGCCACAATGTATTACGTTTTATCCATAGTCACTAGATTGTTGTCTCCTGCAATTCCCTACTTTACAGAGAGAGCATATCATCGCATAGCAGGAGATAAGGAAAGCGTTCACTTTGAGAACTGGCCGAAGGCAGAGGCTAGCCTAATCACCGAGGATCTAGAAAAGAGCATGGAGATTGTAAATGCTGTAGTTGACGCAGTGATAAATGCTAGGCAAAAGGCGGGGATAAAGTTAAGGTGGCCAATTGATGCAGTGGAGATTGTTGCAGAGAACGAGGTTCTTAGTGCAGTAGACAAGCTGAAGAAGCCTTTCCTCAAGATGGTAAATGCTAAGAGGATAGGCAAGGTGGAAAACGCTGTTGAACATGAGTTTGAGTTGGGAAAGGTTAGAATTCCAGCTAGGCTAGAAGGAGAGTTGCTTGAGGAAGCATTGGCAAATGAGTTAATAAGGAATATTCAAGAAGCAAGGAAGAAGGCTAAGATGAAAGTGGGAGAAGAGATAGACCTAACAGTGGCTGGTAGTAACATGCTTTCTAAGATAAAGGACAAGGTTTCTTCAAAGGTTAATGCTAAGGAGTACACTGTAGGAGATATAAAGGGAGATATTAAAGGCAAATTTAAGTTCTTTGATAAGGAAATAGAATTTGGATTTTCTAGGATCTAGGTTTGCTTTCAATTATTTCCACTCCATGGGAGGAACCAATCCTAGTGGCACCAGTATTTATCATTGCTAGGGCCTGTCTATATGTTCTAATCCCTCCAGAGGCTTTGATCCCTAGAGAGTCACCGACTACGGCCTTTATTGCTTCTACATGTTCTATCCTAGTTGGCCCTTTTAGACCTACGGCTGTTTTTACAAAGTCAGCCCCAGCTTCCATTACTAGCCTAGCTGCTGTTTTGATCTCATCTAGAGAGAGCTCAGGTGTTTCTATTATTACTTTGACCTTTTTACCTACCGGATTGCATGCATTGACCAGAGCTTTGACATCTTTTATGACGAGTTCGTAATCTCCATTCTTGAAGGCTGGTCTGTTCATTACAGTATCTATTTCATCTACAAAATTTATGACCTCTTCCAATTCAGCTAGTTTTGCTTTAGTGTTCTGGATCCCGTAAGGAAAACCGATAACTGTGCATACCTTGATATCAGTTCCTTCCAGTAATTTTCTCGCAAGTTTTACGTAATATGGAAGAACGACCACAGAGTGAAAGTTGAATCTTATGGCTTCTTTGCAGAGCTTTCTAACATTCTCTTCTCTGCAGTTTGGGTTCACGTTTGTGTGCTCTATGTATTTTTCCAGTTCTATGAGTTCCATGCTAGAGTCACGAATAGCTAGAATTTTAACTTTACTGTTATCCCTGTAAACCTTACTGTTTTTCTATTTCTGTTTAGTGTCTAGCATTTGAATGTTTGAATCATTTCAGAGCAATGCTATTGGCTTTAATAAGAGAAAAACAAAGGAGTGTAAAAGAGGGTTGTAGTGAGCTTAGAGCTGTAATCTTAGAGCTGTTGCAACGTTTGTACGAGGAATGCTTTTAGTTCAGCATCATCTGGGAATCCAATACCTCCTTTGTATCTTTTACTTCCGTCTGGCATGTATCTTCCCTTTGACACGGATATAAACTCTCTGTCATCTACTTTCTTTCTTGCAACTTCTATGAAGTTGTTCCCATATTTATACTCCTCAACAGTTAGGGTTTCGTAATTGGGTTTGATCCTTTCTCTTCTTCTAGGTCTGTCTCCTTCCATTCAAACGCCTCCTATTGATTCTGCTAAATTACTGGCTAGGTAGTTTAAAAATCTTTGCTATGGTTTATTCGTTCTGCCTACTTTCTCTTTTTTCTAGATCTTTCCTTTACTTTCTTCTTTGCCCCTCTCACATGGGACCTTGCCGGTTTTTTCTTTGCCTTTGAATAACTAGTGGCTGTAACGAAGCCTATTGAGAAGTTGTACAATGCAGCCCAGAGTGTCCCGGTTAGGCTTTCCAGTTTGGTTTCCATATCAAATAAGGGCTCCCACCATTTTCCAGGTGTCTTTGCGATTAGAGTAACAAGAAAACCTTTTTTCTCATCTGATATTATCCACTCAAACGTATAATCATAAACGCTGAACTTGACATTTGTGACAACTCTTCCAAGCTTTTTGTCTGATACCATTTTAGCTGAGAAATTTGGAAAATCACCAAATCGCATTTTAGCGTCGTCTATTAATGCCTCACATATCATCTCTATTGCATGAAATAATATATCTCTTGGCACCCCTTCTATGAACACTTCTCTTTCTATTTCCATTTGTTTCACCTCTTGGCATTAGCCTAACACCAATCTTATTTAAATATCATTATCCTAATTTGTATGTTATTGTTTTCCTGAGGTGATAGTATGGCAAATGTTGTGAAGGATAAAGAGAAAGGAATATCTCCTATTGTCTCTGTGGTTTTGCTTATAGCTATTGCGATCATAGCCGCGGTTAGTATTTATTTTTGGTCCTCTGGTTTGGTGACAAAGCAACCGACGCCTGAGGGCCCAATCCCAATAACTGCTGTTCCTTTGGACAATCAAGGCCATGTGGCTGTTGCAAACCTTGGTAACAAGCCATTAACCTTGAGCAAGCTGAATTCCA
>Ga0190313_1002034_pt1 | contig 10199 bp, 10 predicted proteins | sample 4870071011_MG_FD_169989 | JGI IMG/M metagenome (GOLD analysis project Ga0190313, IMG submission 169989) | Hydrothermal vent sediment bacterial communities from Southern Trench, Guaymas Basin, Mexico - 4870-07-10-11_MG | ecosystem: Environmental > Aquatic > Marine > Hydrothermal vents > Sediment ...
TAAGAATGGTTGTGTCGCCTTTTCAGGTGGTGTGGATTCATCACTCTTAGCTGGACTTTACGATCTACCCCTTGTAACGGTCACAGCGTCCAAAGAGGAGAAGGATTGGGTTGTTGAGTGTGCTAAGAAACTTGGAAGAGAGTTGGAGGTTTACGAGTTCGATGAAAAAGTTGTTAGAGAGATTTTGCCAGATGTGGCCAAAATAATCGAGACAAACGACAAACTTCAGATCTCGATAGCCGTTCCAATTTACCTCTGTATGAGATTTGCAAAGTCCTTAGGCTTTAGTGAAATAGTATTTGGGCAAGGTGCAGATGAACTCTTTGGAGGTTACAAGAGGTATGAGGATATGGATTACAGACAGCTTGAGCTTGAGCTTAAGAAAGACATAGTGGAAATAGGCGAGAAAAATCTCGTTAGAGACAACAAGGTTTCTTACGGTCTGGAGATGAAGCTTCATACCCCTTACCTTCAGTGGGACATCATAAGGTGTGCTCTCTCCATCCCAGTTGAGCTTAAGGTCAAGAGAAATGGTGAAACGGTCAGAAAGTACATTTTGAGAGAGATTGCAAAGGAGATAATTCCAAGAGAGATAGCCTACAGAGATAAGAAGGCTATACAGTATTCCACAAAGACGGCTAAGATGTTGAGGAAGATATTAACATAAACATGCAACACCTTTAATTTCCTACATCTAAGGTTTGAATGTGATCAAGATTAGCTGTAAGATTGGAAGGAGTTTCTGTGGAAAATGTTGCTATAATACTGAGATGCCATTAACGGAAGAGGATATAAAGCGAATTGAATCTTTGGGATACAGTAGGAATGATTTTGCAATAAAGGTTGATGGTGTTTACAGACTAAGAAATGTAAACGGCAGATGCTTTTTTCTATCGAGAGACAACAGATGTAAGATCTACGATCATAGACCGATCGGTTGTAGGATATATCCAGTGATCTACGACTTAGAGAAGGGAGTTGTAGTTGATGATATTTGCCCTAAGAAGGATGAAATACATGAGGAAGATCTGAGAAAGGTTGAGCCAGTTCTTAAAGAGCTCTTAAGAAAGATATATGGTCTAAAAGTTTAGATTCCAATCGTTTAAGCTTCTCCTTTCCTCTCAAGAGCTTCTCATTTGCAACTTTCACTAAGAAGTTCAAATATTCCTCATTTACGAGAACTCTGCGATTCAGAGCTAAGGGTACTTCAAGTCTTTCGAAGGAGGTTATTTCGACGATTAATCTTCTTAGGGAAATTATACCACATCTCCTAAATCCAGATTCGTTTGCAATGTTCATCAAAACCCTTGCACACTCCAAATCCCTACATGCAACATGAATTATTGGAGGATCAGATATCAACCATGTTACGGTTTGGGATTTTTCAAGAGCATCTTTAACCTCTTCAAGCTTAACTGTCCTGTGCCACTTACCCAAAAACTTTGCTCTAACTTTATCTCCAATTTTTGGGACATCTAGGATAACTATCCTACCAGAGCAACTTGAAGTCGTTACAAAACAATCAAAAGAGTTTATAAGGTCTAGTAGGGGTATCATGTCTTCATCAACACTTCCATCCTCTTTAGCTACTTTAAGCCTTTCAAGATTTGCCTTCTTAAATTCCTCCCACACAGAATACGTTCATCAAAAAGTTCAAAAGTTGTTCCCTCCTCGAATTTGCATGGATCCAAAGCTCGAAAAGGAGTACCTCGACATAACTTTCCTTAAAGAAATGGGCTTTGTTAGGAAGAAATGCCCGCTGTGCGGTAAATACTTCTGGACGGTCGATGAGGATAGAGAGATTTGTGGCGATCCTCCATGTGACAGCTACAAGTTCATAGGAAATCCGATCTTCAAGAGGGAGTTCAATTTAAGGGAGATGAGAGAATTTTACCTAAAGTTCTTCGAAGAAAGGGGACATGAGAGGATAGAGAGATATCCAGTCGTTGCGAGGTGGAGGGATGATATATACCTGACGATCGCATCAATTGCGGATTTCCAGCCTTTTGTGACCTCTGGTGTAGCCCCACCTCCTGCAAATCCCCTCACAATCTCACAGCCCTGCATAAGGATGGACGATCTTGATTCCATAGGAAAAACTGGTAGACATCTCTCACTCTTCGAAATGATGGCGCATCACGCATTCAACTATCCAAATCAGCACATTTATTGGAAGAGCGAAACAGTTCAATACTGTACAGAACTTTTGCAGAGCTTAGGGGTGAAGCTCGAGGACATAGTTTACAAGGAGGAGCCTTGGGCTGGCGGTGGTAATGCTGGACCTTGCTTAGAAGCTATCGTTGGTGGAATTGAGCTAGCTACACTGGTTTTCATGAACTTGGTTGAGGATCCGAACGGAGATATAGTTGTGAAGGGGACGAGGTATAGAAAGATGGAAAACTATATTGTGGATACTGGATATGGATTGGAGAGGTTTGTCTGGGCGAGTAAAGGAGTTGCAACTGTTTATGATGCCGTATTTCCCGAGGTTGTCAACTTTATCCTGAAGAACAGTAACGTTGAAAGGAGTAAGGATGCGGACAGGATAATTGCAGAAAGCTCAAAGTTAGCTGGAATAATGGGTGAGTTGAGTGGTGAAAAGCTTTTTGAGTTTAGAAAGAGCTTAGCTGAAAGATTGGGCATAGAACTTGGAGAGCTTGAGAAGATTTTGATCCCAATGGAGATCGTTTATGCTTTAGCGGATCATACGAGGGCTATCTTATTCATGCTCGGCGATGGCTTAGTACCTTCAAATGCTGGAGCTGGCTACTTAGCAAGGTTGATGATAAGAAGGAGTTTGAGATTGGCTGAGGAGATAGGATTCAGCTTAAGCTTGTTCGATCTGGTTGAGATTCACAGGAAAATTTTGAAGGAGTTTGAGTTTGATGTTCCACTTGAAACAATTCAGGAGATTCTTGAGATCGAAGAGAAGAAGTACAGGCTGACAATTCAGAGAGGAATAAGCTTGGTTGAGAGGACGATTATGAAAAAGAGAAGGGTTGAGAAGGATGATCTAATAAAGTTCTATGATTCTCACGGAATTCCGCCAGAAATCGTAGTTAAGATTGCAAGGGATAGAGGTGTAGAGGTTGATATGCCCAAAGACTTCTACGCTGAGCTTGCAAACAGGCATATGAAAGCTGAGAAGAAGGTTGAAGAGAAGAAACTTAAAGGTAGTTATCCAAAAACCGAGAAATTATACTACGATAATCCGAAGCTATTTGAGTTTACTGCAAAGGTGATAGGAGTTGAAGGTGACAAGGTGATCCTTGATAGAACAGCATTTTATCCTGAATCTGGTGGACAGGATAACGACACAGGTTATTTTGAGGTTAATGGTAGGAAGATCAGGGTTTTGGATGTGCAGGAGGAGGATGGCGTTGTATACCATGTTGTAGATGGTGAGCTTAAAGTTGGAGACGTTGTAAAGGGTGTAATCGATGTGGACAGAAGGTTAAGGCACATGAGACATCATTCTGCAACTCACCTTCTACTTTATGCCTTGAGGAAGTTGTATGGTAACCACGTCTGGCAGGCTGGTGCTAGGAAGGAAAGAGGGAAAGCAAGGTTGGACGTGACACACTACAAAAGGCCAAGTGAGGATGAGATTGCGGAGATAGAGATGTTTGTAAACAGGGAGATCATGGCTGACAAACCTGTAAGATGGGAGTGGATAGATCGTATAAAGGCTGAAAAGATGTACGGTTTCAGGCTGTATCAGGGTGGAGTTCCTCCTGGTAAAGAAATAAGGGTCGTGAGGGTTGGTGATGATGTTCAGGCATGTGGTGGAACTCATTGCAGTTCAACTGGCGAGATCGGATTCTTTAAGATAATCAGAGTTGAGTCGATTCAGGATGGAGTTATAAGGTTTGAATTTACAGCTGGTGAGAGTGCTTTGGAGTATGTGCAGGAAGTTGAGAGGATCTTGAAAGATGCTAGTGCAATATTAAGGGTTGAGCCTTCGAAACTGCCCAAGACTGTTGAAAGATTTTTTGAGGAATGGAAGGTAAGAGGTAAGGAGATTGAAAGGTTGAGAAAGGAGATTGCAAAGGTCAAAGCAGAAAGACTTCTTGAAGATGTTGAGGAGTTTGACTCGATCAAAGTTGTCTGCGAGGTCGTAGAGGCTAGTATGGACGAGATGGTCAAAATTGCAGAAGAGCTCGTCAAGGCTAAAGCAGTTGGAATTTTGATGAATAGAGAAGGCAAGGTTAAAGTCGTAACCTTTAGTGGAGTTGATGGCGTCGATGCAAGGGAGTTGATGAGAGAAGTTGGAAGAAGGATAAAGGGAGGGGGAGGTGGCAGGAAGGAGATAGCTCAGGGTGCTGGACAGATTGCCTTGGATAGGGACGAGCTGACCACGATAGTCTTTGAGTTTTTGAGTAGATTGAAGTCCTAATCGAACAAAACCCTTAAATCCCACTCAAATTTTAAATTATTCATGCCAAAAAGACTCGTAACTGTCGATTTGGAGAAGTGCGTTGGGTGTGGCTTATGCGTTTTGGCGTGCTCAAGAAGATTTGGTTATGCTGGTAACGACTACTCAGGAATTTTGAGCGTTAGCTTGAGCGGTTTTGAGAGAGGAGCTACAGTGATATTTTGTAGAGGGTGTGAGGATCCTCCATGCGTTCAGGTTTGCCCAACAGGTGCTTTGAGAAAGAGGAAGGGTGGTGGTGTGATTTACAAGGAGGACTTGTGCATAGGTTGTAAGAACTGTGTCAATGCATGTACTATAGGAGCTATATTTGAGAGGAGAGACGGAAAGATTGCTGTGTGCGTTCACTGTGGTTATTGTGTCGATTTCTGTCCTCACGGTGTTTTGGCGATGAAGGAGGTGAAAGCGTGAAGATTCTTAAGATCGATCTCAGCGAATACAGTTACGAAATTGAAGAGAGAGACGATTTGGAGGATTGGTTAGGTGGGACTGGATTGGCCGTTAAGCTAATGAAGGAGGAAATAGATCCAAAAGTCGATCCTCTGAGTGAGGATAATGTGATAATTTTTGCTATAGGTCCATTCACTCCAGCTTATCCTTTGGCATCAAAAACCGTTGCAATGTTCAAGAGCCCTCTAACTGGCAACCTAGGAGAGAGTCATGCTGGCGGAAGAACAGCTATGGCAATTGCAAATGCTGGCTATAGAGCTATCGTGATAAAGGGGAAGAGTCACAAGCCGATATACGTTGTAGTTGAGAACGACAAGGTGTATTTCAGGGATGCAAGGGTTTTGTGGGGTATAGCAGACTCTTTGGTCGTTGGTAGAATAATAGCAGAGAGGGAAAAAGGAAGAGGAATGAGGACTGTGATGAGGATAGGTGGAGCTGGTGTCAAGTTGGTCAGATATGCATGTGTAACAACTGAAACCTACAGGCACTTCGGAAGGTTGGGATTGGGAGCTGTATTCGGAAGTAAAAATCTGAGAGCTTTGGTTGTGATAGGGAGAGGATCTTTCAAGGTTAAAGATGTAAAAGCCTACAAGGAGGTTTACAAAGAAATATACAACTTGGCATTGAAATCTGACGCAATGAAGAAGTATCACCTAATTGGAACCCCTGTAAACGTGAAACCCTTAAACGAGATAAGAGCTCTACCCACAAGGAACCTGACGTCAACGACGTTTGAAAAGGCTGATGAGATAAGTGGTGAAGCCTTTGCTGAATACAGTTTGGGAAGGAGAATTGCATGTGCTCACTGTCCAATTGCATGCATTCACATAGCAACGCTTAGATTACCTTATGAGAACGAGCCTTACTTTTACAGGACTATAATGATCTCCTACGACTACGAGCTCATCTACGCTTTGGGTAGCATGTTGGGTGTTGAGAGTAGGGAGGGTGTCTTGAGACTAATTCATAAGGTCGAGAGTTTGGGTTTAGATGCTATGAGCACGGGTGTTTGCTTAGCTTGGGCTACTGAAGCTTTGCAGAGGGGATTGATAAGTAAGAGAGAAACTTTAGTTAGACTTGAGTTCGGAAATGTTGAGAACTACTTACAGGCTATAGAATACCTCTATCAGCAACCTAACGATTTTTACAGGATTTTGGCTGAAGGAGTTGAAAAAGCTAGTGATGTCTATGGTGGAAAGGAGTTTGCATTGGCGTTTGGAGGAAACGAAATGCCTGGATATCATGCAGGCTATGCAACACACATAGGTTATCTGATAGGGTTGAGGCATTCGCACTTGGATAACGCAGGATACGCTTTGGATCAGAAAATTACAGAGTATCCGCCACCAGAGGAGCTTGTTGATAAACTTGTTAAGGAGGAGTGCTGGAGACAGGTTTTGTCGAGCTTGGTTGTTTGCTTCTTCGCGAGGGGTGTTTATAAGCCTGAGATAGTTAGCAAGGCTTTCAAGCCTTTGGGCTATGAGATAAGCGAAGACGAGCTTGTCAAAATGGGGGAAGAGATTTACAAGGAGAAGCTTAAGCTTAAGGTTGACATGGGATTCAAGAAGCCGAGAATACCTGACAGGATTTTTGAAACGGAGTGTACGCACGGAAAGCTTGAAAGGGATTATATTGAGAGAGCTTTAGACTACTGGTGGAAGAAGTACGTGGAGTGAAACCTTTATACCCTTCCTCAAACTTTTATCATGAAATATAGGATCGTTAGGATAGAGCTTAAAGATGAGGAAGTTGTAATATACTTCAAGAGGTTGCAGAAACAGGCTACAATTATTCCGAAGATCGATTCACCAGAGAGAATGCTCGAGTTCAGCATGCAGATGGGAATGAACTTAGCTAAGAGAATTGAAGAGGCTTTAGGCTTTGATGGCTTCATAACCCTCGAATACGAAACCTATTGTACCCTTGATCTGAAGGTAGGAGATGTTGTTGAGGTTGAGATAAAGCCTGCTTAGCATGGAATTAGCAATCAACCCTTCAAGGATCATCAGTCCGCTTTGCTACTCAGTTTTAAAGCTTGAACCTTACACGAACTGCGCTTACTCATGCCTATACTGCTATGCAAGGTGGTACAGGAGTGGTAGGATAAAGCCGAGAGCTAGGGCAATTGGAATGTTTGCTAAGGTTGCAAAGAAGCTCAACCTGAGAATTCCGTTTAGATTGGCAACTTTAAGCGATCCACTTCAGGATATGGAAGAGAAAGCGAAAGTATCTTACAAGCTAATGAAGATTGCTATGGAAAATGGGATACCAATAATACTCTCAACGAAATCCGATAAAATAGCAAAAAAGCCTTGGAAGGGTTTGATAGAGGATATGGCTAAGGATGGACTAATAGTAGTTCAAGTTTCGATAAGTTCTCTTGAAAGGAACGAACTTGAGCCGAGAGCCCCTCATCCGAAGGATAGGCTAAGGGCTCTTGAGGAGATTGATGCACCGAAGGTTTTGAGGTTACAACCTTTGATTCCAAACTACTCTTTTACAAACGCTTACGAATTTGTTGAGAGCGTTAAGGATGTTGTAGATCAGATAACTACAGAACCTCTGAGGATTGAAAGAGGTGAGATCGATTTTTATAAAAAGTTTTGGGATAGATGGAGTTATTACTCCTTTGAAGGTGAGCTTTTGAAGGTAGATTGCTACGAAATAATAGTAGAGCTTAGCAATGCATGTAAGAGATACGGTTTAGACTTTGGTCTTTGTAAGGAAGGATACTTCCATTTAGAGACTGCGAACTGTTGTGGGTTGCACATGATAGATGCAGAACTTAGACCGACTTTAAGAGAAGTCTACAAGTTGTTATTAGAGAGGAAAGAGATCGATACAGATGAACTTAGCTTTGAAGGTCACATCTTTGGGGAAAAGCTTAGCGATCTACCTCCAATTCTCAGAAAGGCTTTGAGATTTCACGAAAAGCTGTTTTTAAAGTGCTTGAGAGATAACTCATGCTTAAATCATCTGACGCCCCTCATAAGGTTTGAAGACGGAAAGCTCAAGTTAGTCCGAAATCCTCCTTCAAAGCCTTAGCAACTTCAATTCCAGCCTTAATGCTCCCATTCATGCTCCTCTCAGGATAATTTGGCTTCGAGAACATTCCAGCCAAGTAAAATCCTTTTATGTTTGTCCTGTAAGGAACAAGCTTTCTCAAGTAACCCTTCTCGTATATCGGTGCTGAATACTTCGCTTTGAAAATTTTTATCCACTTCACATCTCTCCTTTTGAGTCCAAACCTCTCTATTTCTTTCAGATACAGGTTTGCCAAATCCTTCTCACTCATTTTAAATAGCTCGCTGTTTGGAGTTGTGTAACTTGCTAAATAGATCAGATGCTCACCATAATCTTCGAAAGGCATGAAATTCGTATGTTCTATTATTGCACCAAATACAGCTCTATCAACATTTATCCAATAGAGATCGCTTAAATGATTTTCACAGCCTAGCAGTGCACATATCGAACTCTGATACCTTATCTCCGGTAAATTCAGGTTACTGGCAATTTTTGGGTTGAGTAGTGGCAGTGGAGCAGTCCACACAACCGCATCGAACTCCATCCCGTGAATGTGGAACTTCCCGTTAAGGTAACCTATGTTCTCAACTGGCTTTTTAACTACATTTAAATCATTAGCCATTTTATCGACAAGTTGCCAGAATCCACCTCTCAGATATCCCAACTCCTCCCCCTTCAGTTTTCTATTGCTTCTAATGGCAACTCTCGCCAGAAGCCAAGCGTAGCTAACATCTTTGTAGTTCTCTCCGAATTTAGCCTTTAGAAGTGGCATGAAGAACTTTTCAAGTAAACTATCGCCAAGCTCCTCTCTTATACCTTCAATAGCACCTTTATCATCTTCAAGTTTGTAATCTCTATTCCTACTCCTCAGCGTGAACCTTGCAAGCTTCAACTTGTCCTTAAGACTTAGATGTGGGTATCTAAGAATTTCAAGTGGAGTGTTTAATGGGTATATTTTCCCTTCGATTGCAAAGCCCGTCCTTGTAATCCTCCAAACGACCTTGTTAGACAGACCTAATTCTTTTATCAAGTTTAAGAGATCTTGATCCCATCTAAAGAAGTGGTGGTAAAATCTCTCGATCTTGTAACTTCCCCTATCGTAAGACGATAAGAGTCCACCAACATCGCAACACTCGAATATTGTTGGGTTGTAATCCTTAAGCTCCAGCGCACAGCTTAAACCAGTCAATCCCGCACCTATTATAGCTATTTTCACACCTCAACTTCTTAGAAGTTGATTTTAAACACTTTCAGTTTTAGGCTGACCGAAAAGGCTATATAATTTGTCTTTAAAACTTTAAAGATGAACGGTTGGGGTAGAGGTAGAAGGTGCAGGAGAGGCAGAGGTTGGGGTAGAGGTAAAGGAATGGGAAGAGGACTTGGAAGAGGTGCTGGATGGGGTAGAAAAGGCTGGGAAATGAGATTTGGTATGGGTAGAGGCTTTGGATTATCACAGATCATTTCGAGGCCTATTTCAGCTATTAAGGGTTTACTTGCAAGAGAATCGCCTGAAGTTGTTCAGAAAGCTCAGGAGATTTATGTCTTGTTACCTAAAAGGGATTGTGGAGCTTGCGGATACGATAACTGCTATCAATGTGCATTAGCAATAGCTAAGGGTGAAGCACCATCTGACGCTTGCAGGGTTGTAGGAAGGAAAATAAAAGATAGGGTTGAGGAGATTTTAAGGAGGTGATGTGTATGTGGTGGAGGTGGAAGAGGTATCCAGGACATGGCCCTTGGAGCGATCTCCCGCCTTGGGAGAGGCCGGGATGGAAGTTTGGAGGGGGAAGAGGTAGAGGATGGTGCTGGTGGTACTTCTCACAGTATCCTGAAGTTTCACCTGAGCCCGAATATTTCTATTCGAGAGAAGATGAGCTTAAGATGCTCGAAGAGTATGCTAAGTTCTTGGAGGAAGAGCTTGAGAGGGTGAGGAGGAGGATTAGGGAACTTAAAGGTTAAGTGAAGTAGAGCTTTTCTATATTTTCCTCTTCTCCTTCAAATTCTTTGACAATAGAACCATTCACCAGAACGTAACCTCTGTCTGCAAAGCTCAGAGCAAATTTCACGTTCTGCTCAACGATCAGTATGGAAACTTCCCTTTTGATTCTATCCAAAACTTTTGCTATCTCCTTTAAAACTTTCGGAGCTAATCCCATCAAAGGCTCATCCAGTATCAAAACTTTGGGTTTAGAGGTCAGAGCTCTTGCCAATGCAACTCTCTGCTGTTCTCCACAGCTCATCAGCTTTACCAACTGATTTCTCCTCTCCTTAAGCTTTGGAAAGAGCGAATAGG
>Ga0190313_1002035_pt1 | contig 10198 bp, 13 predicted proteins | sample 4870071011_MG_FD_169989 | JGI IMG/M metagenome (GOLD analysis project Ga0190313, IMG submission 169989) | Hydrothermal vent sediment bacterial communities from Southern Trench, Guaymas Basin, Mexico - 4870-07-10-11_MG | ecosystem: Environmental > Aquatic > Marine > Hydrothermal vents > Sediment ...
GGATAAACTACCAACAATAAACCAAGTACATCAGATGTTCTATAAACTATTGAGGAGACAAGGTTTTCGTGCACATCAATGTAAGCAGATATACAAGTACGCATTATCAACAGTCAAATCAGCTAAGAAGAATAAAGGGAAGAAACCAGTCCTGTGGAAACTTTCAGCTAGACTAGATAAGTACGATGCTAAGGTGGACTTAGAGAACCAGATGGTCATAGTAAAACTGAGGGACAAAGAATTCAAAATAAAAGTACTACACCATAGAAACTACATAAGGAAGTTCATTGGACATAAGTGGTATGAGGTAATAGTAAGCATTGATAGACAGGGGAGAATATGGATAGCAATACCATTCAGGTGGATATACAAACCATATAGACCTAAGAGGTTTATTTCTCTCGATATAAACCTCAAGAAGATAGCTGTATATAATGTCAGGAAAATTAGAAGAATGAATACTAGGTTCACTAAAGCTCTATATCTTAAGTATCTTGCCGAGGATGTACAGAAGCGTCATAGCTATGTTTGGAGAAGGAATGATAAGTGGTTAGAGATTATCAGAGCATTACATAGACGTTCAAGAAACATAGTAGTTGATTGGTGTAGGAAGTTCGCAAAATACATAGTCTTGAAGGCTAGGAGAATTAGGAGCGTTATTGTTCTTGAAGACCTTGAGAAGCTATGGTTTAACTCTTCACAGAAATCTAGGACAATAGCTGATAAACTCTCAAGATTTGCTTATAAGAAACTGCAACTAGCTATTCTGACTAAATGCATAGAATACAATGTACCAATAACATTCGTTAATCCTAAAGACACATCAACTACTTGCCCACGATGTGGAGCAAAGCTAGACTACAATCATAGACTAGCGATATGTAGGAATTGTGGGTTCATAGCTGATAGGGATACTGTTGGAGCAATGAACATTCATCTGAAAGCGGTTAAAACCATAGCCCCACGCCTTGGGTCGTGGGGCACCCACCCAATGACCGATGAAGCCCGAGCGAAGGGTGGATTCAGAATAGATGAACCAATGACAGTTCATATAAAAACATATACAAGCATATGAAGAGGCGAACCCGAAGTGGCTTAAGGAGAAGCTTGAAAGATATGGTTTGAACGTAGCTGATATAATCAGGAGGAGATTGTTGGAGGAAGTCGAGAGGAGCTAGAGAAGGAGTTAGAGTTCCTCAAGAAGAGGTTGAAGGGTCGTATAGACTCGTACGATCTTGCAAGGATAATTGATGAGGAACGTAAGGGAAGGTAGTGATGTACGTTATCGATGCTAGCGTCTAGCACCCTTAGTAATCACTTATGGTAGAGATCTAATAGAGAAATTAAGGAAAATTAAGTCCGTAATTCTCGACCCATTACAGACTGCAAAGCGGTCAAAGCACTATCACGATGCATCACTCCATGTAGTGCCACGGATTTAGATATAGCTGAAGTCATGAAGATAGCCATAGAAAACAGCATTACCTTCTAAGATGCATCCTAGAGTAGGGAGAGAAGAGGGATGTTGTCATTGTCTCTGATGCAGTAAATAAGCTCTACTTAGTAAGCAGTGATTTTGTGGGGGCGGATAAGTATGCTCTAGCCACTATAATCATAGATGATGTTGAACTACTATCACTCGAGGTGGTACTCATCGTAGATGAGTTTGAAGGGAAATAGGGATTAAAGGTCGTAAAGTTAAGTTACCTGAACCGATTATAGGGTCAGGCATCAAGGATAGGTATGGGATAGTATTAGACCCAGAGGAAGGCGTTAATCTAATAGGGGCAGCATTACTACTTTAATTAACCTCAATCCTCATAATCTTTTAGAGGGTGAGGCTTCATTAAATAATTAAGAGGTGTGTTGTGTGGGGAAAGGCGTTAAAATCACTGTAAGTATTCCAGAGGTATTGTATGAGAAGTTGGTAAGGTTAGGACTCGATGTGGAGTCCTTGATTATTGAGAGGCTAGTTAGTGAGAGTAACCTTGATCCTGACGAGGAGGTTAAGGTTAGGTTTGAACTAGCTGAGAAGTATTTAGAGGAGGGTGAAGGTTTAATCGACAAGGATGTTGTTCAGGCTTGTGAGAAGCTGTATAAGTCTGTAGAAGAAGCCATTAAGGCTCTAGCAATTGCGGAGAGGCTTAGTGAAGCTGATGAGGCTAGGAGGAGGGGTAGGTGGACTCTAGCATTACTTGATGCAGCCGCAAGAAAATTAGGGGAGAAAATCAGTGGGAGGATATATGATGATTGGGACCACGCATACTTCATGCATGTAGAGGGTTTTCATGAGGTAAGGCTGAAGCCGGAGCAAGTTAGAGCAAGACTTAAGTACGTGAAAGAACTCCTAGATTTAGCAAGAAAACATTTAGAACGATAGTCCAGTTAATGCATACATCCCTACTCATTGTAGTCCCGAGATTTCTGCCAATTAATAAATTAGGAGCCTTCATAACTTAATGAGACCTTCCAGAAAACCGAGGTATCTATGAAGGTAGGTAATTTCCTAGTGATTAAAAATGAGAAGTCATAGTAGGTATCTCATCACGCTCTGCATGGGGTCCCCAGTAGTGGCTCGGTAGCGACTAAGCCTACAGGTATGGTGGCTAAGTAGATTTACCTGACTAGTCTAAGAAGATCCATGAAGCACCTATCCTTACATCAGTATAAGGGTTTCCTTCGGAGGTTTCATTGGGGCACAGATTTGTTTATGGTTCGCTGTATTAGTAGTGCTAGGTATCTCGGAGATGCTAGCGGTAGATGTGGTTATAACGCTTTGACTACCTAATTACGCATAGTGAGGCAGGAGGGTATGTTTGAAATTCTTGGGTAGCCTAGCTAGTCATTTCGGGGAGGAACTATGCGTAGAATTAGATGCGTGCACAACGCTTAAAGACCTAATTGTGAGGTTAGCATTCGAGAAAAGACCCCCATAAACACCGAGTATGTATTGTTTTCTTCGGGGGGTAGATGCCTAGATCCAAAAGAGGATGTGTGTAAGCTGTCTTTGGGCAGATTAGCTGTTCACTATGTCTATTCAGGAGGGTAATGCTTAATTTTATGTGGGTAAGGTGAGTATTGAGGTTTCTTGACTATGTCAAAGCAGCAGATGGTATGGATACTTAGGGATTATGAGCGATGTAGTGCTTGTAGATTATGCGAGATAGTGTGTTCGCTGAGGTTTGAGGGAAGGATATGGCCGGAGGCTTCAAGGATTAGGGTCTTCGAGGTAGTACCTGGTATAGCTATCCCGCACTTCTGTGTTCAGTGTCCTGACTATCCATGCGTGAAGGCTTGCCCGACTGGTGCCCTCATTGTCGATAAATCTACTGGGGCTGTAGTAGTTGATGAAGGTAAGTGTGTGCTATGCAGGAAGTGTATTGATGCGTGTCCAGCAAAGGTACCGCGCATAGTTAAGGGTAAGACATCCGTCATCATATGTGATCTATGTGGTGGTGATCCAGAATGTGTGAAGGTGTGTGAGAAGGCTGGATTCAATGCTTTAAAGAAGATACCTAGGCCTGGAAGTACAATCATAATGCACTACGCTAAAACACCTGAGGAGCTCGCTAAACCCCTTATTCGTAAACTGCTAGAGATGAACCCCGAGAAGGTGATGTAGGTATGCCCTACGGATTCTGGGGTAGGCTCTTAGAGGTGGACTTAAGTAGTGAGAAAGTCAGGACTGTCGAGGTAAGTCACACCATCTTTAGGAGGTACTTAGGAGGTCGAGGCTTAGCTACATGGATTCTCTGGCAGAGACTAGGTAGTAAGTGGGAGGAGGTAGACCCCCTAGGACCAGAGAATATACTACTAGTTCTTACTGGGCCTCTAACAGGTTACTACCCCGGTTCTTCGAGACTCTGTATAAGTGGTAAGAGCCCACAGAGTTGTGGTGTTGTAGGTTCTACGGTTGCTTCAGAGGTTGCTGTAGAGCTTAAGGCTGCTGGATACGACGGTATCATCGTCACCGGAGCTTCTAGAGACCCGATATACCTCTACATAGAGGATGACAGGGTTGAGATTAGGGATGCATCGAGGGTGTGGGGTAAGGGGTCAAGAGAGACTTGGAGGTACATCTACCAAGACACAAAGCCTGATTACGCAAGAAACGGTGCTACAACGCCTCCGGCATTCATCTACATCGGACCAGCAGGTGAGAACCTCGTTAGAACAGCTGCTGTGATGTCGAAATGGGTGCATGCAGCAGGTTATGGAGGCTATGGAGCAGTGATGGGGTCTAAGAAACTAAAGGCAATAGTGGTTAAGGGGAGGGGTAGCTTACCCCCAGTCGCGGACCCGGTAAGGTTCAAGCAATTATTCGAGAAAGTCCTAGATACGCTACTAACGCGTCAAGGGATGAGGGCTTGGGGAACTTCACAAGGTTTCTGGAGTGTGGGTTACGACCTAAGCTCTGAACCCATTAGGAACTGGCAGGAGGAGTGGCATGATAGGAGGGAGTTCGCACAGCATGAATTTGAGCTTAGGGTTTGGAGGAAGAGGTACTGGAGTGATTGGGGTTGCCCAACAAGCTGTATGAAGCTCAGCTGTGTAAGGTACGGTAACGAAACTCTCGTTACTGATGGACCTGATTACGAGATGAGTGCTTACCTAGGTTCTAATCTCGGGATATTCAATCCGGAACATGTAACACAGTTATCCGCTCTTGCAGATGAGCTTGGGCTTTGCGGTATCCAGACAGGGAATGTTATGGGCTTAGCGTTCGAGCTCTATCAGCGCGGGATACTCACTAAGGATGATGTTGGTTACGAGCTTAAGTGGGGTGATGTTAAGGCTGCTGCTAGGCTTATGGAGGATATAGCCTATAGGCGTGGGATTGGTAAGATACTTGCTGAGGGTACGTATAGAGCAGCACGTGAGATCTCAAGGATGAAGAAGGTTGATGTGTTCAAGTACGCTGTGCAGGTTAAGGGTATTGCTGTAGGTGCTCACGGAATTAGGAGTGGGAAGGACTACCCACAACCACATGCGTACACAGCATCAGTCCAGGGAGGTGATCATACATCAGTAGCACCAGAACAGGATAGTGTGTTCCTCGATAGCGCAGTAATATGCTCATTCAATACAGTTGACCGAGACACCATGATAGGTTTACTCAATGCTGTGACAGGCTGGAGAGTAACTCAGGATGAGCTCCTCAAAGAGATAGCCACACGAGTACTCACACTTCAGAGAATCCTACTCCTTCTCGGCGGTCCTGATGTGTTCTGGGACCCGAGGAGGGATGATGATAACCCACCTAGATTTTACGAACCACTCCCAACAGGACCGTATAGAGGCTCTAAAGTAGATAAGAGTAAGGTGGAGGAGCTAAGGAAGAAATACTACGAAGAACTAGGATGGGATGAGTATGGAATACCGAAGGAGGAAACATTGAAGAAACTAGGTATAGAAGCTGCAGCTCATGAAGTAAAGAGAATTAAAAAGAGATTAGGTATTGAGTAAGTAACCTAGATTAAACAGATGATGTGTCTTTACATTTAACTTCGTTCTCTACTAACGTATTAATCTAAGAGTGACTGCTACTAAACTAGCGGTGTTAAAGTTTTGGTAAATTATTAAAGAGGGGTTGGTACAAAGGTCTTGAGGTGATAGGTACGTCCTATGAGAGGTTTTATGACTGGTTTGAGGAGGCTCTAGACGACTATGCCACAGCTGAAGACTTATTTAGATTGAAAAGGTATAGTAAGGTGTGTTATTTTTGCCATCAAGCTTGCGAGAAAATATTGAAAGCTCTTATGATTAAGAAGCTCAAGAGATATGACCCTATCCATAGTGTTGCAGAGTTATTAAGAAGATTAAGTACAGTTCTCAATGTACCTGAAGACCTCATCACTAAAGGTGAGAAGTTAGATCGCTACTACATACCTACGCGATACCCAAATGTTTGGCCTTGGGGAGCACCTTATAAACACTACAATGAAGATGATGCTAAGGAAGCTTTAAGTTATGCTAAGGAGGTGATAGATTTTGCTAAGAGAGAGATTAAAAAGAATACTTAAAGACACCGTTATAGAGAGTTATGTAGAAGGTCTTGAATCCATAATTAAGGAATTAATACTTAAGTACAGACCATTATCAATAATAATAGCTGGTTCGTTAGCAAAGGATGAATTCGTGATGGGTTTAAGCGATATTGATGTAGTGGTAATTACTAAGGAAGATCCAGGTAAAAATAGATTCATGTTGAGAGCTATAGAGAATACTGACGTTGAAATAACCTTTCTAAGTATTGATGAAGTTTTCCAAGCCATACGTACTGGTAATCAGTTCGTCATAGACACTATAATCAGTGGTAAAGAAGTCTATGGAGACGTAAAGAATGAAATCCTAAAGTACATAAATGAGCTTCACTAACTAAATTCTTCACCCATGATTAAACCCGCCTCAAACAAATATGAAGATATTTGACTATAAAGCTAGAACACGTCGTTAAACTAAAAGGGAAGATAGTTTAAGGTGTCACAAACACGAAACCAAAATCATAGGAGTGACACCTCCATAGTTCCTACTTTCTGAGGTCGTAATGTTCATTACCTCTATTGCGTAGTTTATCCTATGGTGGTGTTTTGGAGAGGATTGGGCATATTAGGGAGAGGTTTTTGGAGAGGATTGGTAGGATCTACCCTATCGAGTTGAGGGGAAGGAGTTTTGGCTGTAAGAGTGAAGTTAAGGATAAGGAGTCGAGCCACGAGTAGAAGTATTGAGGCTTCTGCACTAGTTAATTCTGGCTACGAAACCATTAAGCCACAACTCCTCGTACCCGTTAAGGTTGCTGAACTACTAGGTCTGTGGCCCTCAATACCTAGGCACTACGTAGTTAGAGAGTACATGACTGCTGGAGGACCTATTAAGAATTACGTCCTAGAGGATGAAGTCTACGTAAACGTTATTGTAGAATACAATACCGAACCCGTCATTGCAGACCTAGTAATCTCCACTGTGGAGGATGAGATCCTAATAAGTGATAAACTCGCAGGTAGGTTAGGAATAATAGTTTACGACTTCGCTGAAGGGGTATGGAAACTAAGGAGTGACCCAGAGAATATTAAGAGGAAAAGCGAGACAAGACAGACATGGTGAATCAACAATCAAGTTTTAGCGGAATAAAACCTAGAACACTCAGTATTCGCTAACCGTTCCCTGCCTACGGTCTTTCTCGTAGGTTGGTTCATTACGGTTTCCTTAGACCCCCCTCCCTGCCCAACCGAGGAGCTGGTATCGGGAACCTTGGGTCACCACCTTTACTATATTACTTAAAAGTTTAAGCTAGTAATACTCAAGGCGAGAAGAAACATGCAAAGACCTTAAGAGACCTACAAACAAGAAACAGTTGCGAACCCTTCCACTTTAAGCATTTCCTCTCAAGATTAGCTACCTCCATGATATCCCTTCGGAGATGTTGTAGAGCCGGGTGTGTTAGTCTTTATGTGGTTAGGTACTTTCTTGTTTTAGTAGGGATTTAAGTATTGTTCTATATGCTGGTAGTTGCCATGCATAGTACCTACCAATACCTAACTGTAGTTAACTTTGTTAACTTGGTAGTGATATAATTACGGTACATGATCATGTATCATTCTAAGCATAAAATAATTTCTCTTGCCGGACCTTAGCATCGGAGTTTGATATACTAACACATGAGTTAAGAGTCCTCATACTCGCCATTATAGCTGTGCACGGAAGAATCACCTGGGCAGATCTCAAGTCTATCCTTGAATCAATAGTAGGTCCCATAAACCCTAACATACTAGCATTCCATGTGAGGAACTAATCAATAGTAAGTATGTAGAGAGGGAAGGAGGACCTGAATCAGTAACTTATAAAGCAGGAATACCCGATGATATAAAGAAAAAGATAAAACCGCTAGTAAGGGAAATCAAATCCTACATCAAGGGAGATTGTTGATACAGTCATATTGGTTGATGTTAGAGAGCTAAAGATTAATTAAGAGTTCTTCCAGTTTACCCTTATCCATGTTCTTCCCCTTCTGATGTAATTCTTTCTAACCTCCTTGTATAGTTTTAGTATGAAGTTATGAAATTCTGGGTCTTTGCATAGTACTTTTCCATCCTCCATGATTTCTAGGATGAATGGTTCACCTCTCTTGAGTTTAGATATGAATACCTCTGTATTCATCCCTATGGGCATTATTTTTGGTTCTTCAGGATCGTAAAGTTGCTGGAATGCCTCTCTAGGATCTCTTGACACGTGATCAGACACTACCAATATGTCTATATCACTCTCATCAGTATAGTCACCCCTAGCGTAAGAGCCGAAGAGTACCACGAGCCTTGGTTTTAAATCCCTATATTTCTTGCAGATATTCTCTAACAAAACCCTTAACCCACTCAACAATCCTTCTAGCACACCTTAAACATTCCTCACCATCCCTCCTAGAGTAGTAATCCATGGGAGCACCCTCATCAAATACGTTGGGATACCTAGATGGTATGTAGTGCTTATCAAGCATGAGTGAACACTCACTAACATCGTTAGGGACTTCAATACTTCTACTACCCACCTCACGTAGTAGGAATGTGAGTGAGTGACCTCTCTTCTCAATACCTAAACTATTAAGTAGTGCCTTCAATGCCTTCTCAGCTGCTTGATGAGATTCAAAACATACCTCCTCATAAAGCTCAGCCTCAAAATTAACCTCAGCTGATTTTAAATTCCTTAAAGACTGTCTAAACCAATCAGATACTCTACGCATAGTAACTCAGCTCCTACATTAACTCCCCCACTACTCCAACATATACGACTACACTTATTGCATAAATTACTTATGAGTTACCTATTTTGTATGCCAGGTAATATCTATCTAGGTGGTGCTTATGGCCCTACTCGTCCAGTTAAGGGTTATCCCTATAGGTGTTGGTACTAGTCTTAGTGGTTACGTAGCTAGGGTCGTGGATGTCCTTAGGAGGAGGGGTGTTAAGTATGTTTTAGGTCCTATGAGTACATCCCTAGAGGTTCATGACTTCGGGGAGCTAGCTGAGTTATTGAGGGAGGTTGTTGATGTCTTGAGGAGTGAGGGTGTTCAAAGGATAGCTATAGATGTATCCATAGATGCTAGATTCGATAAGGAATCAACGTTGGAGAGTAAGGTAGCAAGTGTTGAGGAGAAGCTCAAGCGGGGAGGTAAGTCTTAAGGCATTAAGGATGGGTGATATAGCATATTTACATTCGTTAGATAGTGATTCCGTATTTTCGTAGTTCATCAGTAATGTACTTTTTAAGTATTGATATGAGTTCCTCAGCCTTCACTCTATGTTCCTCGAACTGTTGTTCATCCATGAAGTTATGGAAGAAGTTAGCGTGTAACCTCTCACATGCGAGTAGGAGCTCCTTAAGTCTGACATCACCCTTTGAGCTAATTAAGTCATTAATGAACTTCCTTAACTCATCATGCTTACCTATAGGCTTACCTACCAGCAGTAGGCTTAGCATTGAGGCAAGGTTATTAACGATACCCCATAAGTCCTCAGATGCTTTATCATACTCACGACTCTCTAAGTGCTTAAGGTAATTCTCATAATACTTCTCAATCACGTACCTCCTACGAAGTAACTCCTTAAGTAGGTCCTCAGGAAGGCTCAAACCGTAAACCCCTACACAGCAACTACGTCCCTATATGGATATAAGTTAATGACCTTCTTCTCAGGTTCTATTATTAATTTAAGTAGCTTAATCCTTAACTTATACTCACCGGGAAATATCCCAACATCCCTAAGTATGGACCATGAATTCTCATCAAAGTAAAGATTATCGTAGGGTGTTAAAATACCTGGTGCTAAGTAAAACCTAACAGTTTTCCCTATAACATACTTTTCGAATGCTCTCCTCTCATCATCACTTAACGTACCTGAAATCCTAGATACCTCAAGAATCTCGCCCTCAACCCAGCATGTAGCAATAGGGGGTCTATACTGTTTTGATAGATACTTATTACTAACGGATATATACATTGGCGAGACATCCCCTCGCGGTTTAAAGCCCTCGTATAGTGTGCTCTCAACTATGAGGGGCAATGCGCATCCCAATACATACCTGTTATTGAAGGTTAAAGGATTAACGATATTCTTAGTGATTGTCGAGCGTTAGTACTTTACTTTATTAGTGCGTATATTGCTAGTGATGATATTAGGATTAGTGCTGGTGCTAGGGCGTCCATGCC
>Ga0190313_1002036_pt1 | contig 10194 bp, 9 predicted proteins | sample 4870071011_MG_FD_169989 | JGI IMG/M metagenome (GOLD analysis project Ga0190313, IMG submission 169989) | Hydrothermal vent sediment bacterial communities from Southern Trench, Guaymas Basin, Mexico - 4870-07-10-11_MG | ecosystem: Environmental > Aquatic > Marine > Hydrothermal vents > Sediment ...
CTCTTCCCTTTCCTCGCAATCAGGACAACAGCTCCGGGAATGTTTCCTACCTCTATCTCTTTTTCCAAGAGCCCATCTATTAAGGAAAGATGATCCTGGTCCATTCCTACTTCTTGCGAGTTGTTTGTAGGTGAAAGCTTCATCTCTACCATCCTTGTGATATCTTCCCTAAGACAACCGGCCTTTTGGCCCCGGTGGCGGCAGGAACATTGTTCGACCTCCGGTTCATGGTCTGGTAGGCCAGGATAGCAAACCCCAGCGCCTCCTTGGCTTGGACCGGGATCCCGTACTCCTGAGTGGTTGTGACCTTTATCCCCACAAGCCGTTCCCTCAGGCCGCGCATAAGGGTGCAGTTCTTGGCCCCACCACCGCTAGCAATCAACTCTGTGAACTCCCCTAAAAAGAGGCGGCAGTTTTCTACGATCGATTCCACAGTGAACGCCGTAAGCGTTGCCAAAAGATCTTCCATGCTCAGGCCCTTCTTTTGGGCGATGTCAAAGATTTTATCGAGGAAGACATTCCCAAACTCTTCTCTACCGGTGCTTTTCGGTGGCTCCTTCTGGATGAAGGGCTGTCGCATCAATTCAGTAAGGAGGTCTGAATGAACCCGGCCTTTGGCTGCCAGAGCTCCATCTTTGTCATAGCTAAACTCTCCTTTGGTAAGCCGTTGTACAACCCCATCGAGGAGCATGTTCCCAGGGCCGGTATCAAACGCCTTAATCCCCTCTAGCCCCGTCCCAGCGGGGAGATAAGTTACGTTAGCGATTCCGCCGATATTGAGGAGCACTCTGCTTATTTTGGGGTTGGAAAAGAGCACGTAATCCACGTAGGGGATGAGGGGTGCGCCTTCGCCTCCAGCGGCGATATCACGGGGCCGGAAGTCACCCACTGTAGTAATCCCCGTGCACTCGGCGATTACGGCTGGTTCCCCAATCTGAAGCGTCCCTTGGCGCGGAAGATGACAGACAGTCTGCCCGTGGCTTCCGATAACCCCGATATCGGAAGGTTTCTTCCCTGCTTTCTTAATGACCTTTAAGGCTGCCTCGGCAAAGATCTCTCCCAGGTGAAAGTTCATGATGCAGAGCTCCCGGATGCTGCCCGCTTCACAGAGCTGCAACAGATGCTCGCGAAGGGCAAGTGGGTAAGGGTAAGTCTCGTAAGTCAGAAGCTGCACCTTGAGCCTCGGCCGTGTATGCTCTTGCATTTCCGGGATATCTTCAATCTCCGTCAAAGCAGCAGTAACCCCGTCCATTGAGGTGCCAGACATCAAACCAATAACAAAGATTTTAGTCCTCCTTTGTTCCAAGTTCTTTTAAAGCCTCGCGCACCAAGCCATGGTGCCGTTCAAGGAGCTTCTTGGCTTTCTCATATGAAACTTTGCCCTTGAGCATTATCAAAGCTGCTTTAACTTCATAATTTGCTTCGGCGAGGGTCTCTTTGATCAGTTTACGGTCTTCTCCAGTTAATCCATGTAGCATCTCCTCCGCCCTCCGGCGCAGTTTGTTATTATTTGCTTGGAGATCGACCATGAAGTGATCATATACTTTACCCAACCTTACCATTGCTGTTGTGCTCAGCATATTTAAGACCAGTTTCTGCGCCGTACCTGCCTTCATGCGGGTCGAACCTGCGATCACCTCTGGCCCTACCACTACGACGATGGGAATCTCGACTGAACGAGCGAGAGCCGATTCAGGATTGTTTGTGATCCCGATCGTTCTGATATTCCTTTGTTTTGCTGCTTCGATAAGGCCAAGCACAAACGGAGTCTCCCCACTCGCGCTTATGCCGACGATGAGGTCTTTCTCGGTCATCTTTCGTTCCTCGATCAGTCTTCTGCCTCCATCGCGATCATCTTCATAGCTCTCTTCGGCCTTAAAAAAGGCGTTCATCCCGCCAGCAAGAATCCCCTGAATGCGTTCCGGTGGGACACCGAAGGTAGGCGGACACTCCGCAGCGTCGATGATCCCTAACCGGCCGCTTGTTCCTGCACCGACGTAGAATATCCGTCCACCACGGCGGTAACTTGTGACAAATGCTTCGACGGCAAGCGCAATTTGGTCTATAGCTTGGCCGACTGCCTCCGGAACTTTTTTGTCTTCGGCGTTGATGATGTGCAATATCTCTTCAACCGGCTTGTTGTCTAACCCGTGCGAAGCGGGATTCCTTGATTCAGTGATCCAAGCATGATTATTGCATCGTATATTTTGCACACTGCTCACCTTTGATCCTTCATCTCTCAATCCTCAACTTTGGATTCAAGATTTGTTGAAGCCCGTCTCCCAAGAGATTAAATCCCAAAACAACTAGCGCTATTGCCAAGCCGGGGAAAAGGGTCCCCCAAGGGCTTATTTCAATGTAATTCCTGCCTTCACTCACCATAAGACCAAGGGACGCATTGGGAGGTTGAGTTCCTAAGCCCAGAAAACTTAGACTGGATTCAAAAAGAATCGCTGTAGCTAAACTAATTGTTATTTGGACAAATATTGGTACACTCACATTAGGAATAATGTGCTTTAGTATAATTCTAAAGGACCCTTCGCCTAAAGCTTTCGCCGCTTCGACATAACCATCCTCTTTTACTGATAAAGTGGGTCCACGTGCAATTCGCGAGAAGATAGGTACATACACGATACCTATCGCGAGGATAGTGCTTACCAACCCCGGACCGACGATCACCACGATAACGATTGCCAAAAGGAGCACAGGGAAGGCAAACAGAATATCCATTGTTCGCATTATTAAGGTGTCAAGCTGGCCTCCAAAGTAACCTGCCATGATGCCTAGAGTGCTTCCTAGGGTAGAAGCAATCATGACAGCTAAGGAGGAGATAAGCAGAGATGTTCGGTAACCGTATATAATCCGACTTAGGATATCACGACCGTAAAAGTCGGTCCCTAGCAGGTAATGACTAGAGGGAGATGAAAATCTATCTTGGAAATGCATTTGCGTTGGATCGTACGGTGCAACGTAAGGCGCTAGCAGAGCTGTCGTTGCAATAATGAATACGATCGACAAACCGATTATGCCCTTCCTATTCTTGATTAATGTGCCCATCATACTCCGTCAGTTTATTAAGCGATTTGTTGCTTTCAGCATTTTACCACAACAACTTCGGTCCTCATCTATATCTAATTTTAGGATTTAAGAAGAAATACGTTAGATCTGTCACCAAATTGACTAATACAACGCTCAGGGCTATGAAGAGCACTACCCCTTGGAGAGTAGGATAATCTCGCTGAACGATCGCCTGAAGCCCTAGTCGACCGACTCCAGGGATAGCGAATATCTGTTCTACTACAATGGCGCCTCCTAGGAGATAACCTGCGTTTATACCTATAGTAGTTATGATTGGGATCAGTGCATTCTTTAGCATATGTTTGAGAATGACGTTAGATTCATTAAGTCCTTTAGCTCTAGCAGTTTTAATATAGTCTTGGCCTTTAACTTCTAGCATTGAAGCACGAACCATACGAATAGTTGAAGCAGTATTTGGGATGGCTAGGGTCATTGCAGGGAGGAAAAATCCCCAAATATTATTTAGTGGATTAGCAAAGAAAGCAGAGAAATGTACTACAGGAAACCAATGGAGGTGAACACTAAAGAGAAGTATGAACATTGATCCACTCCAAAACGATGGTGTAGAGAGACCAAATAGGGTTACTGCTTGAGCAATGAGCTCAGGTACCTTGGAAGAAGAAACAGCAGCTAAAGCCCCCAAGGGAATAGCGATAGTCACCATCAAGAAGAAAGCATATATCGCTAGTTCAATAGTGAAGGAATAGCTCTCCAGAATGCTTTGCAACACAGGCCTTCCTGTCTGAGGGGATTTGCCAAAATCTCCTCTTGCGATTTGCTTTAACCAAAGGAAGTATTGAATATATAGTGGCTTATCCAGTCCAAAAGAGTGCCGGACCGCTGCGATAATCTGTGGATCAGTCGTTTCAAACCCGAGAATAATCTCTGCCGGATCCCCTGGGATAAGATGGATGAGTGAAAATACTAAGACAGAAATAACTAACAATACTGGGATGAGTTGTAAAAGGCGTTTTAGAATATACTGAAACAATGTCCTTAACCTCTTTTCAGAATATCTGTTATGTAATGTACCATTCTTGTAAAATAAGGCTAAAGAAAGCCCATTTCTGGGCCTTCTTTAGCTAGCCCCTTATCTCCATACCTCACTCGGATATATACGTCTCTCGGAGCGAAGTGATCGACCTTGTGGGCAACAAGACGAAGTTTTGAATAGTATCCCGCTCTACCGCGAAAAGCTTAGCGCAGGCGAAAAAGATAAATGGTACTCGTTCTACAACGCGACGCTGTAAAGCCGTATAAATGTCGCACCGCGTTGCGTGATCAGTGGCAATCCGGCCTGCTTCTAATAATCTATCACTCACTGGATCGCTGTATTCAAAGACATTAGTTGCACCTTCGGAGAAGAGATGCCGGTACAGGTGAATGTCAGGGTCTACAGAACCGCCATTGACGGACACAAAAGCATCGAAGTCGTGGCCCCTCCACCGATTAAGGAAAGTAGCAAAGTCTACAGACTCAATCTCTACCCTAATATTGGCTGCTTTGAGTTGCTCCTGAACCACCTGAGCAATCTTTAGTGCGTCGGGAACGGTAGGGATAGGCATAATCTTGAAACTGATCCCTTTGGGATAACCGGCCTTAGCCAGCAACTCTTTAGCCTTATTCACATCGCGGGAGTAGTTGCGTAGGCTGGAGGAAGGTAGGGAGTTCCACTGGGTAAGGGATGGAGGGATGGGTCCACATACCTGGGCATAGCCCGAATAGACAACATCCACAATCTGCTGACGATCGATGGCTAAGCTCACTGCCTGGCGGACTCGCACATCGTTGAAAGGCGCGCGAGAATTCTGAATCCCAAGCAGGCTATACGCCAGTTCAGGGACGGAAACTACCCTAAGTCCCGATGTATTCTTTAAAGTGTCAACGGTAGTTACATCAACACCAAATCCGAAAATGAGGTCAATTTCACCACTCTTGATAGCCGCTCTGAGCGTGGTAACATCAGGGATGACCTTAAACAGGAGGCCATCAAGGTAAGGAAGTTGGTTTCCTTGAGCGTCTTTTCCCCAATAGCTAACGTTCTTCACCAATTTGGCATAATCTGATCCAAAATCAACCAACTTAAAGGGGCCAGTCCCGTCCGTATCTGTCTTGGGATCCTTGACTTTTGTTTCGAAATCGCGAGGCACAATAGCAACGCCTGCCCTCGCTAAAGCAGCCAAGAAGGGAGCGTAGGGCTCCTTTAGACCGATTTTAATCTCTAGAGGATTTACAACGGTAATCTCCTTAATCTCTGCCAGACGGCTAGCTTGAGGAGATTTAGTCTCGGGATTGAGGATCCTTTCCAAACTATATTTTACATCTTCAGCCGTTAGTTGGTTTCCATCATGGAACTTTACATTTGAGCGCAGCTTAAATACGTACTCGGTACCAGAAGGTGAGACCGTCCAGGATTCAGCCAGTGCTGGCTGTAGCTTCATATTTTGATCGTATCTTACCAACCCTTCATAGATATTCTCCAAGACTCTGAAAGAAGAAAAAGCTGTGGCAACATGCGGATCCAAGTTTAAGATTTCTTGGGTAATCCCTATCTTGAGCACTCCCCCGTAGTTGGGGACTGCTCCTGTCACCCCAAATCCCAGAGACGTCAAACAGAGAATCAAGACTAAGCTAATCGCCGCCAAAGTTCTAGTGTTCATTCTATCTGCCTCCTTTGCAAGTTTTAGATTCAGTGCCATTCCCTATGCGATCTTAGCACGCTCAACAGATATCACCTCCTTATACCATTAACCAAAGCTTCTGTTTCTTGATAGTTGATGGGAAACTTTGTATCGATCCCCGCGCATGAAGGATCGCACATACTCTACTGGAGTACCATCTGAAGTCACCGTGATGCGCTCCACAACAAACGCAGCCGATCCAGATGGAACGTCCAGTAATTTCGCTTCTTGACCTTTTAGCACCCCTACATAGTAAGTATCTTTAGCGGTGTGCAACTGGATTTGATATTTAGTCTCCAATAATGCGTATAGCGAACCAGATAAGTCATCCTTTAGTAGTCCCGAGCAGAGCTTGAAAGGTATATAAGCGGTTTGAATGCCGATAGGCTCATTATTTGCGAACCGCAGCCGTTTGATCATGATGACAGGTTCTCCTGCTTGAATATTAAGCCTCTCCGCCACCTTTTCAGTTGCCGGGATATTTTCAGCGCTTAACACCTCTGAACCTGGGGAAATGCCTTTCTGCAACATCTCTTCAGTAAAGCCAAGCAAGTGCGCGGACCCTTCCTCAAGCGTTGGTTCTGCTACGTATGTTCCCTGGCCCTGTTTTCGGAAAATCAACCCTTCAGAGACTAGGGTGCCGAGGGCATATCGCACAGTAGTGCGGCTGACCTGGAACAACTCACACAACTCATCTTCAGTCGGAACTTGATCGCCCGGGCGCCATTGTCCAGACAGGATCCGTTCCCGAAGGATCTTAGCTACTTGGTAATACAACGAGATTCCTGGTTGCCTCTTAACCTCGTTCTTTGCTTGCATCTCCGCTTGCATTTCCATGTCGATAATAATAATATCATGTTGTTGTGACGTTGTCAAGTCATTTCGTTACTATAATTAGAACCGGGAGGATCAATGAAGAATGATGTGCGACGCAACCATGCTTAAGGTCTTCATTTGTCTAACTTAGGGAGGGACGATGCGAATTCTTGTACCGCTTAAATGCGTACCAGATACGGACGAGATAAGGATCGATGAGACCACTGGCACCATGGTCCGAAAGGGAATCCCAGGAATCATTAACCCACTGGACTTGTATGCGGTGGAAGAAGCGCTGCGCTTGAAAGAGAGGCACAGTGGAAGAATTGTTGCCTTATCCATGGGACCATCGACCGCCGAAGAGGCACTACGGGAGGGTCTGTCGATGGGAGTGGATCAAGCGGTCCTTCTAATTGATGAGCGCTTCGCAGGATCTGACACTTGGGCGACTGCGAATACTCTGAGTAAAGCAGTGCGGAAGTTGGGAGACTTCGATCTAATCCTATGTGGTGAGCGTGCTACTGATGGCGAGACCGGCCAGGTGGGCCCAGAGCTGGGGGCTATGCTGGGGATTCCACTAATTACGTACGTAAGCCGCATCGAAAAGGTGCGCCCAGCAAGGAGAGAAACAGGTTGGATCCGCTGTCAGCGGCTTACGGAGGAGGGTTATCAGCAAGTGGAAGCACCGCTTCCTGCACTGCTCACCGTCGTCAAGGAAATAAACGAGCCGAGGTTTCCCACGTTCCAAGGGAAATTGGCGGCTCGTCGGGCGGAGATCCAACGGCTTGCCTTGGATGACCTGGATCTCACTCCCGAGGAGACAGGGCTGCAGGGTTCGCCCACCCGGGTGGTGAAGGTGTTCTACCCCACTCTAACTCGAAACACGACAATGGTCGTTGACCCGCCGGAGAAAGCTGTAGAGCAAATCATTGCCTTTCTTAAAGAGAACGGTCTGGTCTAAAGGAGCCAACATGGAAAGCTACAAGGGGGTATGGATCATCGCTGAACAATGGAATGGGGAGCTGAAACAGGTTTCCTTCGAGCTCCTCGCTCGAGCCCGGAAGCTAGCGGGCAAGCTTGGGGAACCTTTAAAGGCGGTGTTGTTGGGATATGGCATCCAGGAGGTAGCCCAGAAACTTATTTACCACGGAGCGGACAAGGTGTACCTGGTAGACCACCCCAACCTTGCCCAGTTCGACCCCGACCCATATGCCAACTGCTTGGAGCAACTCGTGCGTGACGAGAGGCCAAGCATTATCGTAGCATCTGCCACTACATCCGGGCGCACTCTCTTGCCCATCCTGGCAGCGCGTTTGCATACCGGGCTCACCGCTGATTGCACCGAACTAGACATCGAAGAAGAGACGGGGATACTACTGCAGACTCGACCTACCATTGGAGGCAATGTCATGGCCACGATCAAGACCCCAAACCACCGGCCCCAGATGGCCACGGTACGCCCCCGGTCTTGTAAACCCTCCCGCAGGGATACCTCTCGCACTGGCGAGGTAGTCGTTAAGCATTATCCCGACGGGGTGTTCACCAGCCGTTTCAAACTGCTAGGCCTTGAGAAGCCTGAGAAAGAAGGGATCAACATAGAGGAGGCTGATGTGGTAGTGGCTGCGGGTAAAGGGATAGGCAAACCTGGTGCCCTACAGGGGATTCGCGAATTAGCCAGGCTATTGGGCGGTACGGTTGGTGCCTCTCGAACCGTGGTGGACTTGGGTTGGATCTCTTATCCCCATCAAGTGGGCCTATCGGGTAAGACCGTATCGCCGCGTCTATATTTTGCTTGTGGAATCTCTGGGGCCATTCAGCACCTGGCTGGCATGCGAGGCGCAGAGCTGGTGATCGCCATCAACAAGGACCCGCGGGCGCAGATCTTCAAAGTCGCCGATCTGGGGGTAGTGGGAGACTTGACAGAGATCCTACCCCGGTTGGTCCAGCGACTAAAGGTCCTCAAGGGCAACAACGCTGGAGGTGAAGAGGCGTGACCTTCAATAAGGTAACCCCAGAGATCGTTGATCGTCTACGGGAGATCGCAGGGAGGGACCATGTTATTACTTCCCGTGAAGATCTGGAAAAGTACGGTCTCGATGAGATCGAAACACGCTATCGGCGTCCCCCTGAGGTGGTAGTGAAGCCCCGCACGCGCGAGGAGATCGCCGCAATTATGAGATTGGCCAACAAGTACCGAATACCCGTAACCCCTCGTGGCGCAGGAACTGGGCTTTCCGGCGGGGCGGTGCCTGTCCATGAGGGTATAGTCTTATCCCTTGAGCGGATGAACGAGATCCTAGAGATCGATGTGGACAATATGATGGTCACTGTGGAACCCGGGGTGGTCCTTGCAGATATGATGCGGGCGGTGGAAGCGCACGGGCTCTTTTACCCAGTCGACGTTTCCACCTTGGAAAGTTGCCATGTGGGAGGGAATGTGGCCGAGAATGCCGGCGGTGCCCGTGCGGTTAAGTACGGAATCACGAGTCACTGGGTGTACGGCCTAGAGATGGTAACTCCCTCTGGGGAGATTGTTCACCTTGGAGGTAAGCGCATCAAGGACGTTACCGGCTATAACCTTGTACAGCTTGTGGTGGGGTCCGAGGGCACTCTAGGAATCGTCACTAAGATCATCTTCCGTCTCACCATCAAACCCAAGTACGTGCTGGACCTGCTCGTTCCATTTGGCACCTTAGACAACGCGGTCGCACAAGTGAACAAACTGCTACGAGAGGAACATGGCCTGGCCGCCATTGAATTCATGGATAACCAAAGTATCCAAGCGGCAGAGCGGTACTGCAACCTGACCCTCCCCTATGATGACTGCGAGGCTCATCTTCTCATCCAGGTAGATGGCATGGAGGATGCGGGGGTGTGGCGAGCGGCCGAAAGGGTTTATCAAGCGGTTATAGAGGGCGGGGCCAAGGAAGTGTTTGTAGCCGATAACCGTATCACCCGGGAGAAGCTGTGGCGGGCGCGACGTAACATCGCCGAGGCCCTCAAGGCGCTTAACAACTACGTGTCGGTGGAGGACATCGTGGTGCCCCGCTCCCACATCCCGGAGATGGCCCGCCGGCTGCGGGAGCTGTCCCGTGTGCACAACCTCGAAGTGCCCCTGTATGGCCACATCGGCGATGGCAACTTGCATCCCACCCCAGTGAGCGGTGATCGTGATGAAGAGACTTGGGTTCGCGACTTAGAAGCTTTTCTCATAGACATGTTCAAATCTGTTAAGGAACTTGGAGGCAACATCACCGCGGAGCATGGCGTTGGTCTTAAACGAGTCACGTATCTGCCTTTGGTTCTGGAAGAGTCTGAAATCAGACTCATGAAGGCTATAAAGAATAGTTGGGACCCCAACGGGATCTTAAATCCAGGTAAGATAGCACTCTAATATGCCTTACAGATACAACACTGGACACCTTAGTCCAACTAGCTGAGGGTGAGTATATTATGAAAGCTACAGCTCTATAATATCCTGCTGTACATTTATATAACATGGAGATTGGACATCTCGTGTACCTATCTATACCTTTTTTCTACGAATCGATAGTCGAACTCACGTTCCCCACCCGGACCATATAACCGTTTTATATGGTCGCAGATCGACCGCGGTCCC
>Ga0190313_1002041_pt1 | contig 10170 bp, 7 predicted proteins | sample 4870071011_MG_FD_169989 | JGI IMG/M metagenome (GOLD analysis project Ga0190313, IMG submission 169989) | Hydrothermal vent sediment bacterial communities from Southern Trench, Guaymas Basin, Mexico - 4870-07-10-11_MG | ecosystem: Environmental > Aquatic > Marine > Hydrothermal vents > Sediment ...
CGAGGGGAAAATCGAGATGGAAAAGGACGCTTCCAGCCTCAGCGAGGACGAACTGATCGAGATTCTCTTCGAGGAGGTGCGCTCGACGGCCGTCTGCCCCTCGTGCGGTGCGGTCATCCCCGAAAGCGTGACTATATGTCCGGAGTGCGGTTTCGACCTCAGTCCCCGGGAGAGGAGTGCGGAGGCGGTGGAGCTCGCCGGCATAAGTTCTCTGGAGGAGCTTGAAGATGACGCAGGCAGGGCCTGCCCGCTCTGCGGTGCGAGCCTTCCGGAATCGGCCACCATCTGTCCGGAGTGCGGGTATTCCGTTCAGGCGGACAGCGGCGTTCTCGAGGAGCTCGACAGCCTCCTGTCGGAGGATTTGACCCGGGATGAGGGAACGGTTCGGAGAAAAAAGGCCCCTCCTTCCGATGAGAGGAAGCGGAAGGCCCGTGTGCGCTCAGCTCCGAAGAAAGGTCTTACCAACGGGAACGGAAGGACCAACGGCCTGACGAACGGGCTTACCAACGGGCTGCGCGAGAGGCCCAGACGGGGCATGACCAATGGTGTTTCAGGGAGAAAAAAACCCGCAGGGGGCCGCGCCGGCGGTGGACGGATAAACGGACTGACCAACGGCACGGGCCGGCTGGGGCACGGCAGGGTCAACGGGATAACGAACGGCACCGGTTTCATCCACACCGCCGGGATAACCACGGTGGGCCGTTTCTGGACCAAGAAGAAGTACAGCGCCATCACCATCTTCGTCTTTCTGATGCTCATGTTCAGCGTATACGCCGCAACCATCGCCCCCCAGATGCAGAGCGGTAATATGGGCCAGATCGACGGCTCATTCTCCGAATGGGGGTCCCAGTACCACTATTCCATCACCGACATGGATTCCGGGAACCCCGACATAGATGTGATTTCAGCGTCTTCGTACATCTCGCGGAACTATCTCTATTTCATGCTGCAGGTGAGGGGGCGGATCGCTCCTTCGGATACCGTATGCACCTATCTCATCTTCGTGGACGCCGATGACGATGCGGAAACCGGTTATGACATGAACGGCTTCGGGGCCGACTATCTCGTGGACATGTACGGGAGCAACGGGCAGGTCAACGGCGTGCTGAAGATATTCCCGGACAGCGGCAGGGACTGGTCCGGCTGGCAGTCCGTTACCAGCGTGAGCGTGGCCACAGGGACCGACGGCGAATCATCCATGCTGGAGACCGGCATTCCGGTTCTGTATTCGGGCGGAATCCCGTTCACCGATGCTGCCAGTGTGAATGCGGTGGTCGCCACTCTCGACTCCCTCGGTCATCGGGCCCTCTCTTCGTGGGTCTTCGGGCCGGACGGCCTCCCTTCCGTGACCGTTTCCGAGTCCAGTGCTCCTGGCGGGATAATCTCCGGCGCATCGGCCGAGATATGCACCCTTGACCTCAGTTCCTCCGTTCCGGAAGGCCAGACGGTGGACATAAGGGTGGGCGGCTCCCTTTCCGCCGGCGCTCTCAACCCCCTGTCATCCAGCATGACCGGCAGTTCTTCCTCATCTCTGACAGTCACCGCGGACCTTTCCGCTGTTCCCGCAGGGAGTGCCGTCTACTACTCGCTGAAAAGGAGCGACATCGATGCGGTTTCCGGGGGCCAGAGAGCTCATGTGGGCCTTGTGAACATCCACGCGTCCGCCTATGTTCTCCGTGCTCCGGACGGCATAGTGATCGACGGGGCTTATGCGGACTGGGACAATGTGACGAAGACTCCGGATGATACGGATCCCGACCTCCCTGCCTCCATTGACATCGAATCCTCCGCAGGCATGGTGAGGGGCGGGACATTCTTCTTCTTCTCCGAGACACGGGGCGACATTCTGGAGGGAGAGAGCGTTCCCTTCGAGCGGACATCTTTCTCCTCTACTGGCTCCGCTTCGCCTCAGCCTGAGAGTCCTTCTGCTGTTTACGGGAGGGATTTCCTCAGGGTTTACATAGACACCGATTCGAATCCGAACACCGGGCAGAGGATAGGGGGGATAGGGGCGGAGGTGATGGCGGAGTTCGAGGGCGAGTACGGTGAGGTTACCTCCTCCCATGTCTATTCCTACGCCTCCGGGGAATGGAAGATAGCCTCTGGGCAGCTCGCCGGAATCCCCTGCGGCAGCAACTTCGAGGGCAGCCTTGATCTCTCTCCCCTCTCCGTTTCCGGCGGCAATCTCTCCTTTGTCATACAGACCACCGACTGGGATCAGAATCTGGACTGGTCCTCCGCGATTTCGGCGCATTCCGGCGGGGAAACCCTGCGTTCCGCCCCGGGGGATGTGGTGGTCCTTCCGGAGTTCTCCGGTATTCTGCCCCTCCTTCTCGTTGCCGCTGCCGTGTTATACACCCGCCGCAGGAAGCATAGGGCCTGAGATTATGCGCGCGCCTTCCCCTCATAGAAACCTTTAAATCCTGCCGGCATATCGCTCATCCGATTGCTATGGTAAGACCATCTGAGATGCTTCAAAAGTCAATGAATTCCAGAATTTCCCTGCTTCTGAAGGACAACAGGAAGATCACGGGGAAACTGGTGGGCTTCGATGACTACATGAACCTGGTCCTGGAAGACTCCGAGGAAACCACCGAGGATGGGAGCAGAAGGCTCGGAACAGTTATACTCCGTGGAAACAATGTGGTCAGCATGACTCCGCTCTAATAAAAAATTCGGGGGCTAGTGATTCCTGTGAAAGGATTAAAACACCGCAACAACAGCCGAATTTTAAAGAAGGGCTGGTATTCGTTTATTGTGGCGTTCTTTCTCGTGTTTGTCATACTGCCTACCATTTTCGTCGTTTCCTATGTTTTCACCGATTGGAATGTGATTCACAGCGAGATTCTTTCGGGAAAGAGCTCTGTGGAGTTTCAGTGGGAGAATACGCCGGTGAACGGGAGCTCAGAGGTTGACAGGTATGAGATTTTCGCGTCCCATGACCCTGCGTTCTCACCTCTGGACGGAGAACCGGTACTGGAAATAGATAGCCCGGAAGAGCATTCTTCGGTCCTGTCCGGGATGAACGAGACGGTCTATGTATATGTGGTTTCCTACAACGGCACATCTTACACAATCTCCAATATCGGGCGGCCGGACGGTACGTTCTCCGCCTCCGTGGTCCTGTCCCTCGACAACGGGACCCTTATCTGGAACATTTCCGGCGAGCATGACTCGGTGGCCGTCTATGCCTTCCATAGCGGTTCCGAGCTTCCGGAAGACGGCCATCTGGTGGGCTGGGCGAACGGGTCTTCGGAGTGGGAGGTACCTCCCCGGTACGAGAACATGACCTTCCGCGTCGCAGTGGGCGACTCGGACGCTGTGACATATTCCAATGCGGTTTCGGCAGCGGGTGGGAATCCGCCGGCAATAGCCATCACCTTCGTGGAGGAGTCGTCCACCCTCTCCATGATAATGAATTCTCTGGGCATCTCCTTCGAGATCGCCACCATCGTTACGATAATAGACATCGTTGCGGGCCTCCCCATGGCGTGGATTCTGGTCCGCCGTGATTTCAGGGGGAAGGCCTTTCTGGACACGCTGATAGACATGCCTCTCGCCGTCCCGACCGCGGCCCTCGGCTTCTCCACCGCTCTATTCTGGAGCATAACGCCGGGCCTTGCGTCGCCACCCGGTGCCCTTTCCATAGTTTCCTCCCCTGTTCTCCTCATAATACTGCTTCATGTGGTCTTTTCCTATCCGTACATGGTCCGCTCCCTCGGTGCCATCCTCGAGGAGATAGATGTGAACTACGAGATCGCCGGGGAAACGCTGGGTGCCAGCAAGTTCACGGCCGTGAGGACCATCACCCTCCCGCTTTTCAGAGCCGGCCTGGTGACCGGCGTCATCCTCTCTTTTGCAAGGAGTCTGAGCGAGACCGGCGGTACGATGATAGCGCTGGCCACCATGGGGAGCATGATGAAGACCTCCCCTGTACTCATAGGCACATGGAAGCACGCGTCGGCTTACAATTCCAATCTGGTCTCCGCCCTCTCCTTCACCAGCATCGTCCTCATACTCCTTGCTCTTGTCCTTTTGATAGTCATAAAACTTGTGGTCATGCGGGTCAAAATCCCGTTCAGGAGGGTCTGGCCCACCGCTGAGAAGTGGTTCAGCCGCGGTTTCGCACCGAAGCTCAAGGACGGGGCCGCATTCGCATTCCTCGCAATCGTCATACTCATCCCCTCGTTCTTCATATTCGGCTTCGTGGCCACGAGCGAGCCTGCGGCGGGCCCTTCATGGGCTCCTTTCTGGACCAGCCTTTACTATTCATTCCTGGTGGCCGGGCTTGTGATGGCGTTGGACCTCGTTCTGGGAATCCCGCTGGCCATCTACATAACTCGGAGTAAGAACGAGAAACTGCGCCACACCATGGATGTCCTCGTCAATGTCCCTCTCATAGTTCCCACCGCCGCCCTCGGATTCTCCCTCGGTATGTTCTGGAGCACCCAGAGCGTGATACCGATCAGCGGCGTTCTGCTGGTCATCTTCGCCCATGTGGCCTTCACATACCCGCTGGTGGTGCGCAATGTGGTGGGGGCCATGGAGGAGATCTCCGTGGAATACGAGAACACCGCGAGAACGCTGGGTGCCAGCCCGATGAAGGTATTCACCAAGGTCACATTCCCCATGGTCAAGCCGGCGATTCTCGCAGGTGCCATAATGGCCTTCACCAGAAGTCTGGGGGAGACCGGGGCCACCCTTGCCGTTGTGCCCGAGGCGATAACCGCTCCGGTTTACATAGTTTCCCTTATCAAGAATTATCACGCCTACTATCAGGCAGGGCTCGCGTGCATCATCCTCATAGGTGTGTCCTATGCCGCAATGCTCTCCATGAGGTTCGTGACAAGGAGGAAGTAGATGTCCGCAGTGCTGAGAACAACCGGCCTCACCAAAAGATTCGGCGACATCACCGCAGCCCACGGCATCGATATGGAAGTGAGGAAAGGGGAATACTTCATTGTTCTGGGCCCCTCCGGTGCGGGGAAGACCACCCTGCTGAAGATGATAGCCGGCCTCGTGGAACCTGATTCTGGCTCCATCGAGATGAACGGCAGGGTCGTGGATTCCCTTCCGCCCGAGCATAGGAACATAGCCTTTCTCTCTCAGGAGTATTCCCTGTTCCCTCACATGACGGTCTGGGAGAATACGGTCTTCGGCCCCACCATGATGGGCTGGAGCGAGAAGGAGATACATTCGGTGGGGGTGGAGATGCTCAACCTCGTCCACCTCTTCGACAGGAAGGACGCCTATCCCACGGAGCTGAGCGGGGGGATGCAGCAGAGGAACGCGCTTGCCAGAGCGCTTGCCAGGAGTGCGGGGCTTCTCCTTCTGGACGAGCCGCTGCGAGCGCTGGATGCGAGGCTTCGCCTCTCCCTGCGGTGGGAGCTGCGGAAGCTCTCGAGGGATCTGAAGATAACCACTCTGCATGTGACCCACGATCAGGAGGAGGCCATGTCCGTTGCTGACCGGATAATGGTCATCCGGAGCGGCAGGATACTTCAGGTCGGAACCCCTGACGAGGTTTACAACCGGCCGGTAAGCCCCTTCGTGGCCAACTTCCTCGGCCAGGCCAATTTCATAGAGGGGACCGTGGTCTCTTCGGAGGATGCCACTCTGGTCAAGGACATCTACGGAAGGGAGTTCAGGGCCCAGCCGTCTCCCTTCGGCGAAGGGGAGCGGGTGGTCATGGGCATAAAGACCGAGAGGATGAGGCTCTGCCGCGATGAGGGTGCGGATAACACGGTGGAGTTCGAGGTGGTGCGCAGGATGTTTCTGGGGCGGTTCGTGGATTATACTCTGAGGAGTGCGGAGGGGGAGAAGTTCTACATGAAGGCCCCCCACACCGTGGATGTTCTGGAGCCCGGCCAGAGAGTGCGTGTGAGGATGCCGGAGAGGAATCTCATGGTCTTCAGGTACCCGGAAAAGGGGCTGAAAGAGGAATTGAAGGTGGATTAGATGCCGGAAGTGGTTCTTAAGGGTGTGACCAAGCGTTTCGGGCGCATAACCGCAGTGGAGAACATAAACATACACATCAGGAACGGAGAATATGTCACGGTGCTGGGCCCCTCCGGTTGCGGCAAGACCACCATCATAAAGATGATCGCCGGCATATGGGAGCCCACCGAGGGGCAGATCACCATTGACGGCGTGGATATGTCTGGCTGGCCCATCTCCGACAGGGATATCGGTTATGTATTCCAGAACATCGCTCTCTTCCCTCACATGTCCATATGGGAGAACACGACCTACGGACCCCGCGTGAAGATGTGGCCGGAGGAGGAGGGTGAGAAGAAGGCGAAGGAGGCGCTGGAGTTGGTGAACCTGCTGGAGAAGAAGGGCTTTTTCCCGTCGGAATTGAGCAGCGGTGAGCAGCAGAAGAGCGCGCTCGCAAGGGCCCTCACCACCGGGAGCAAGCTTCTTCTACTTGACGAGCCCATATCGGCCCTCGATGCCCGGGTTAGGGTGGAGCTGAGGTACGACCTGAGACGGCTGGTGAAGGATCTGGGCATCACCGCCCTGCATGTCACCCACGACCAGGAGGAGGCCATGTCCATATCCGACAGGATAATCCTGATGAAGAAGGGGGAGATAGTGGAGATGAGCGAGCCCGAGGAGCTTTACCACCGCCCGAAGTCGATATTCGCAGCGAATTTCATCGGAGAGACCAATTTCCTGAGGGGGCGTATCAAAAGGAAGGGGCGCGAGGGCCTGATCTCTCTGAATAATCATGTCAAGATAACCGCCGACACCGGTGAGTTCGACGACGGAGTCCCTGTGATCGTGGCCACCCGTCCGGAGTATCTGGACGTCCTCCCCCTGGATAAGGAGAAGGCGGATTCCGATCTGGAGTATGTGGAGGGCACTCTGGAGAAAATAGTCTTTCTCGGTGCGTACTACCGCTACTTTGTCGATCTCGTCACCGGAGAGCGAGTTACAGTGGATATCCCGTCGGACAAGGAGAAAAGCATTAATATCGGGGACGGATGTATGGTTAGATTCGACAACGAGCAGGTGATGCTGTTCGAAATGCCGCCAAAAGGACTTGAAGAGGTGCTTAGAATTGAGTGAAAAACCGATAATAAACTGGCTGGGACAGAGGCGTGAGTCGAAGGTTCTCAAGGAGCTGGTGCGCCATTCGGATTATGTGGTGAGGACGGCCAAGGAGCTGAACAAGGCGATAATCGCCATGAGCAATCAGGATTACAACGGTGTCCAGCAGGCCATAGACAGGATGTCGGCCAACGAGAAGAGCGCGGATACCATGGAGAAGAGCATAAGCGAGGAGCTCATAAAAGGGGATCTGAACTCCAAGGAGAGAGAGGAACTCCTCCGACTTGCGAACCGCATCGATGTGATCGCCGACTGGATCAAGGACGGCGGCCGTAACCTGACGATGATAATGGACATGGAGCTCTCCGTCAGTTCGAGCATCTGGAACTCCCTCATTGAAATCTCCGGTCAGCTTGTTGAAATAGTAAAGGCCATGGACAGAAGCCTGACGGCGGTCTTGAACAGTGAGGAGGACATCGACACATTCAGGGACAGGGTGGAGGAGATTGAGCATAACATAGACCAGATGTACTACTCAGTTAAGAAGGAGATTATCACGAACAGCGGCGAGGTTGGCACCATCTTCCTGCTCCGCGACCTGCTTCACTGCATCGAGAACGGGGCTGATGCCACCAAAGACGCCTCCGATGTTCTTCACATATTCTCCATCGCCCATGCAGAACACAGCTGAGATGGTCCCATGGCGGAGAACGAGCCCCCCAGGTTGTTCGGCACCAACGGTGTGCGCGGTGTTGTGAACGGCACCATAGACCCCCTTTTCGCCTCCCGCCTCGGCCTTGCCTTCTCCCTTTCCCTGCGCAGGAAATACGGTGCGGCAAGGGTGAAGATCGGGACGGACACCAGGGTTTCCTCGGAAATGCTGAAGTCAGCGGTGGTTTCCGGTCTTCTTTCCGGCGGAGCGGATGTGGTTGACATAGGCGTCTCTCCCTCCCCTGCGGTTCAGCAATCTGTTGGTACCGATGATTTGTGCGATGGCGGCGTAATAATCACCGCTTCCCACAACCCTCCGCAGTTCAACGGCATAAAGTGTATTTCGGCGGACGGTACCGAGATGAGCAGGGATGAGGAGATGGAGATCGAACGACTCTTTTTCTCAGAGATCTACGGCGGCGATTGGACGGAAATGGGGCATTTTTCGGAGGATTATAGCGCCAACGACTCATACATGGATTCCATAGTCTCGCAGGTGGATGCCGAGGCCATAAAGGAGCGCCACTTCCGGGTGGTTCTGGACTGCTCCAACGGGGCGGCTTCCTATACGAGCCCCTATATTCTGGAACGGCTGGGCTGTATGCTGATAACGCTCAACTGCCAGCCTGACGGCTTCTTTCCCGGACATATGAGCGAGCCCACCGAGAGAAATCTGAAGGATACGGCCGCCGTGGTCAGCGCGCTCTCGGCCGACATAGGGATCGCTCACGACGGCGACGCGGACCGGACCGTCTTCATAGACGAAACCGGCCGTTACATCTCCGGCAATGTTTCTCTAGCCATATTCGCGAAATACATGGTGCGGAACGCCTTATCCACCGCAGGGCCCGCCCCTCCCGTGGTAGTTACCGCCATAGATTCGTCCAGTGCAGTGGAGGATGTGGTTAAAGAGGCGGGTGGCGTGGTCAAATACACCAGAATAGGCTCTCCGGTGGTTGCAAGGACCATGATCCGGGAGGGTGCCATGTTCGGCGGCGAAGGGAACGGGGGCGCCATTTTCTCCTGCCTTCACTACTTCAGGGACGGAGCCATGTCAGCGGCCAAGATGCTGGAGATCATGGCAAGAACCGGTAAGAAGCTGTCGGAGCTTGCGGATGAAGTGCCCGTCTACTTTCAGGCCAAAGACTCCGTGGATTACTCTTCTCTTCTTACCGAAGGTGGTGTTGAAGCCATGTCAAGGATAAAAGAGAGGTTCATGCAGGCGCTCGAGGGCAGCATCATAGACACTTCCCTTCACCTCTCGTTTCCGGTGACTGACAGGAACACGACCGACGGCATAAAGCTCTATGTGGCCCCTTCCGCCGGGGAAACTGGCTGGGTTCTCATTCGCCCCTCCGGTACGGAACCGATAATCCGTGTGGCCTCTGAGGCGTCGGATGCCGGAACAGCGAAAAAACTGGTGTCCGAAACACGGGAATTCGTACTCTCAGTAATGAAGAACCTATGAAAAAAGAGAAATGGTTTGGGTTGCTCGTTCAAAGATTCGTTATCTTATCCACGATGAACCCCTTCACCTCTTCCTCGTCCGGTATGGTAATGGACTTCTTGAACCTCTCGGTACCGTCCGGGAGATAGTATCCTCTCGTGAGCGATATGAACTCGTTCTCCCCGTCCTCGGAAACGGCCTTCTTACGGGCAATTTCTATGAAATTGTTCTTCCCGAAATTCACTTTCTCAGCACTTATTGTTATGAATTCCACTTTTCTCTTGTTTTCTTCCATTGTAGTGCCTCCTTTCTTTGTAGGCCGATGGGAGACTGTATTCTATGATATAAAGGTTTCCATGATTATCCGTTATTGCCCCGTGGCCTGAGAAGAAACACGCGGAGATGTTCGAAGAAAAAGTCTGCCCTCTCCACCTCGGTCCAGATATACCGTGGAAATAGTTTCTTGAGCTCCTCCGCTCTGTTCTGTTTCTCCGTGAGGAGATATATCCTTCCGTCCGGTTCAAGGTACTTGTACGCCTCTTTTAGGAAGTCCTCAATGACCTCTCTTCCCCTGTGGCCGCCGTCCCACGCTCTTCTTATAGGGCCCATCCCATCCTCACCTCCTTCCGAAAGGAGATACGGTGGATTGAAGATTATGACATCGAACCTCTCGCCCCTCAACGGCGAAAAAAGGTCTCCCTGCACGGCCTTTACCTTCCCAGCTACCCCGCACTTCTCTGCGTTCTTCAGGGTGAGCTCCACGGCCTTCGGGTTGATGTCCACAGCGGTTACATCGCAGCCGTTCAGGGCGCAGTGTATGGAGACTATCCCGCTGCCTGGCCCTATTTCAAGGACTTTTTCACTGCCCGATAGAGAGACGGTCCTGATCATGAGATAGGAGTCCTCCGAAGGGGGATATACATCCTCATCCTCCTCTATTCTCAACGAGTGTATGACTT
>Ga0190313_1002042_pt1 | contig 10168 bp, 15 predicted proteins | sample 4870071011_MG_FD_169989 | JGI IMG/M metagenome (GOLD analysis project Ga0190313, IMG submission 169989) | Hydrothermal vent sediment bacterial communities from Southern Trench, Guaymas Basin, Mexico - 4870-07-10-11_MG | ecosystem: Environmental > Aquatic > Marine > Hydrothermal vents > Sediment ...
CCATGATTTTATCGGAACTTTTTGGTCTTCTTCAAATTTAACAAATTTCATTTCTAATCTCCCCTATTTAATATTTTCAATAAATTCTTTAACATTCGGAACCCCAATAAACTTTTTAACCGGATCTGTTATTTCCATATGATTCTCCTTAAAATATAATATTTTAATAACCGGCTAAAAAAGCTCTTGGCGCTGCAAACTGCTAAAGCTCCCGGCTTTTTTAGTCCGTGTTAATTTGCTCGTTAGCTATTAAACATGATGGTATAAGGCATTGCATAACTTCATTACTAATGAAATATTTTAAACACGTTCTAAAACTGTGCACTCTCAGTCCACGTAAACGCTTTGGTTCGCCGTTTATATTAATTATAAAAATATACCGGCTATTACCTATAAAAACGGTATCTGGATATACCACTTTACACATATCCGCCGAATAAAAATTAACAAGCTTGACCATCTCTTTTTGTAGGCATTTTCTGCTACAACAAAAAATAAGATTTGTTCTCATATTACCTCCGCTAACGTCTTAATCAGCCAGCCAGCGCAGTTTGCTGGTCGGCTGCATGAGTCTGTTATATTTTTGCTTTTCCACCAGGTGTAAGTCTACAGATAACATCGTCACCCACCCATGATTGTGGAGTTTCTGCGATAGAATTTTTTCACCTTTATTTGCAAAACCCCAAGAGAAAGACGTCAAGGTTTTTTTGGTCTGTTTTTATAATTTTTTTTAATCAGTTCTTTTAGCCTGACAGAGCTTATTCTCTGCGGCTCTGATGTCTCCGGTTTTTGAAATGATCCGCCGCGCTGGTGCCGGTTTTTTGTTTTTTCATTTTCTTTATCCTGTGTGTCTGCAAGATCATAGGCTATTGTTTTAAGATAGCCATGTGATTTTAACGGGAGGCGCCGGGGAGGATTTTCTGTTATCTGTATTAATGATGCTGCCCATACTGCCGGCGGCGCCGGTCTGGATGGGTTGCGTTCTGTCTGTATATGCCCTGGTGTTATCATGCTTATTAGTTCTGTGAGTAGTTTTTTTGCTGTTTTCCATCTTAATCCCCGGCCGGATGAAGGGCGGAAGAGAGAGAGATATCCAAGACAGTGCTCTGATATGCCGCGGGGCAGTCTGGCTATTATTTCCAGGCACTGTCTTGCGTCTGAATCGTTTTGAAAGCTTTCTGCGCTGTGGATGGCCGCGCATGAGGGGCAGATCAGTTTAATGGTGCAGCCTCCTTAATCTGAAGGTTTTTATTGATCCAGTATAAAACCTGATTTTCCATGGGCCTGAATTCTTCTTTTGCTATTTCCCTGATTTTATTGAAAAGTTCAGGATGTTCCGAAAAATCAAGATTAAGGATATTTCTTTCGTTTGTAGCAGGGTTGATATTGTCAATGATTTTCAGGTTGTTTTTTTTGCTGGCTTCATGCTCTTTGCGATAGATTGATCTGCAGCTTGAGCATATGGTATTAAAACCTTCTTTATCTTTTAATTTTTTGTGGAAAAATTCAGAGGTAAGAGGTTTTTCCTCTTTGCACCTGCAGCAGATTCTGGTTTTTTCTTCTGTCATTATTTTATTCTCTTTTTGTTTTTGCACATTGTGTGCTAATGGCTTTTGTCTAAAAAAAGCTTCAGGGTTATTCTCTATTTTTGCTATGTATTGCAGCCGTTTTGAACAGTCTGTGCATGTTTTTCTGTTTTTGTCTTCTGCCTCAAATACGCATCCGACACATGGGCTTTTCATTTTAATCTGTTATCCTATTTACTTTCCTTCCATGCCGTTTTGCATCAATCACCAGGGCGGAGACAATATCATGTATCTGTTTTGGGCTGCACCATTCGATGCGTTCTACTTTTGCCATATGTTTTGACATTTTGTGAACATATGCCCATGGCCTTTTTGCCTCTGCAAGCAGGGCTTCGATTTTAGTAAGCATTTTGCCTTTATCCGGATCTATAAAGTTTTTGGGATCCGGCCGGCCTGGAAAGCCCCGCCTGGGGTTTGTTTTTATCTCTGCAAATATATCAGGGTTATTGGTTTTCCAGTTTGTAAAGCTTTCCGGTATGTACGGGTTTGATGATGCTGCTTTTTTTTGTTTTAAATGTGTGATTAGTTTATGGCGCTCAAAGAGTGTCATATCCGACAGGCCGGTTGTTATTCTGGTTGTGATGTCTGACAGTACGCCAGTCCAGTATGTTTTATTCTCGCTGTATGGAAGAGATAAGTGCATAAAGGCTTTATGTATTATCCTGTTTTGCCTGGCATAGACCTTGGACGCAGAGACGCAATATTTTGCGTCTCTGCGTGATTGTTTTTTATCGGTTTGCATATTTTTCCCCTGTATTTATTTTGTTAAAGTTCCTGTTTATATGTGTGCATACGCCCAAGAATAAGAGGTGCTCAGTTTTTCTGCACCACCGTTATCGACTACTGCCAGAATAAGTTTCGCCATGGCAGGTGAGGCTCCATCGTTAAGGATATCCAGCGTAAATTCTAAATCAGCGCGCAGCCTTTCTGTTTCATTGCCCTTTTCACCGTATGCATATTTTAAATCATGCTTTAATGCAATTTGGGTTAAATTAGGGATGCGCAACAGTTTGGAAAAAAGCTTGTCAGGCACCATGGATGCTCCGTCAAAAATCCAGTCTTTATAATTATCAGGATTTTCCTTTAGCCTGCCTGCCAGATGTTGATAGCCGAAATGTTCGCATAACTGGATGCCGCGTTCAACTGTTATATTGTCTCCTATTTCCGGTAATTTCATTTCTGTCCTCAATTATTTTTTTCTTGTATAATGGTAGAGACGCAAAAGCTTGCGTCTCTACAGGTTTAACATCTGGCGATATCAAGGGCGATGCTTTCCCATATCTCCTTATCGTTTTTCGTCATGAAAATAATGTATGTCCGTTTACCAACAACTCTTATACTGTCTGCAATGATTTCCATTGCTTTTTGCCAGTCTTTACTTTTTATCTTGATTTTTCTAAGTGAAAGGATGCGCTCTTTGTCGATATTGCCCTGTTTATCGACCCTGAAAGCATCTTCGATTAGAAGTTTTATTTTATCATCAGACCCTTTGGACCATCTTTTTATACATTCATCGATCAGAGCTTTGGCAAGTGCAAGGCGATCGTCAAAATCCATGCATTTATTCACCTTTACCATTATTTTTTCTGTGTTTGAAAAAGAGGACAATATCTTGTTTCCTTCTTTTGTCTGCACTTTAATGCCGTATTTTTTTTCTGTGTCCCTGATATATTTTTCGATCTCTGCCAGGCTGTCTTTTTTAAATTTTATGATCTGTTTATTAAGTTTTTGTGCTTTGAGGATTAGAGATTCTACCAGCTGATCTCTTTTTTTTTCGATTGGGTCAATATATTTTACAGGGATTGCGTCTCCTTTTGAATCTATCCATCTTCCTTTTTTATCTTTAAGCGCCATTATTAATTTTCTCCTTTACCTTTAATTGTTTTTTCACATTTATGTGATAATGGGTTGCCGCATTTATTGCATAATACAGGATGTTCTGGACCTGTATCTTTTATGAGCCGGTAAGATTTATAACTCCCTGCTCTTCCGCGGGTATACTGCCCGAAAGGCGATATGTACCCGTGTTTTTTAAGCAGAAAAATAAATTTTGAGACGTTACTTATTTGTGCCCCGGATGTGCGGCAGAGATCTGCCATCGTAAACCTGCGCATAATCCGCATACTTTGCCATATCTTTCGCCTTGCAGCCCTTGCGCTTGACAAACGTTTTCTCCCTTTTTTACCGGCCATTTCTGTTCCTTAACCTGCCTTTAAAATTAGGCTGATCATAAAACAGTGTCCGATCTCCCCAGTCGGATCTGGTTACGCTGATGAGCTGGTTTGTCCGGCCGAAAGATTCAATTTTTGACATGGCTGTTGTCATGCGGCCTATATTTGCGTTTGCTTCGGATCGTACGAATTCAAGGAGGCCATCACTTATGTTTACTTCACACACAGTGTCCGCAAGGGTTCTGGCATCTGCTGCGTCAATCCCGGCAAATTCTATCCACTGGGTAATGCGCCGGGCAAATTTCCCCCTGGTCTGAATTTTACGCGCCATCTCTTCCATACCGATAAGAATTACAGGCGAACCGGTAAGATCGTATATGTCACGCAGCACATCCACCATTTCGGCCTGACGAAAAAGATAGTCAGACTCATCAATAAACACAGGTCTTGGCCTGAGCATAAGCTTTTCTACAATAGCTTTTATCATTGGCGATTTGCGGTACATTGGCGAGAGGCCTAACTCCGTCATTATATCCGAGAGCATGCTGGTAACACTCCAGCATGTGTTTGCCCGCATAAACACGCCGTCAAGCATATTTACAGCATATGCTATGGTGGTTGATTTTCCTTCTCCTGGCAGACCCCATAGTAAACCCATCCCTTCTGTGCCCAACGAGCGGTTTTGAAGATCGCGCACCGCTGCAAGGAATCGTTTTACATTTTTGGTCATTGCCATTTTATGCCTCATATAAATAAACCTCCTTTTTTAATATTGATTTGAACTGCTTTTACCTGTTTCAAGCCACATTTCATAACGCTTCATCCATGCCAGGTCACTATCCGGCACATCAACGCCTGCCGCCAGATCCGACTCTATCATCTCGTATTTTTCCCAATCGTTTGCGGGAAGTTGTTTGCGCGATGATATGTTTATTATCTCATCTGCTGCTTTTTCCTGTTCTGGCGTAATTTTTACAGGAACAGGCGCTGAGGCTTTTTCCCTTTCATCTTCAACAGCCCTTACGGCCTCTTCTATTGCGTCTGTATTATATTCTGTTTGTCTTTTTGGAAACCCGCTGATATTTGCTATCTGTTTTTCACGGTGGTGGAGTATTTCACGATGGATAAGTTTTGTTTCTGTCTTTTTAGCCAGCTTTTTAAGCTCTTTTCTGCCGTCGGTCATCACCTTTTTTTGTGCTTTATTTACCATATAGGCTAAGTCTTTTCTGCTTATGCCGGCTCTTTCCGGATCTATTGCACGGCAAAGAAATTCTCCTGATTCGGTATAGACATATACACCGCCGAGATCAGCTGCATCAAGCAGCACTTTAACGCGCTGGCCTTCATATCCTGCCATTTCCGGCGCGATATATTCGCCGCCGGAGACCTTAACGCCTTTTTTGCCGATTATTCTAAAACTGTCACCTGCCGGAGCAGGGGAAAGCAGAATGTCAAGTGCCCGTTCGTTTTTGATTTTTCTGACAGGTTCCGTCCATTCCCTTGCTGTCTGTTCCGGGGTTTTGCCGTTAAGTCCGGAATGAGGATTGTAATGGTATATGGCGTCAACCCAGCGGTTGCAGATATCCTGGAACTCACTTGCTGTCATATTGACATTTAAAGGGTCGGCGCCCTGTTTCATCAGGCGCTGGGAAAACGACCGCCTTGCCTCAATAGCTTTACGGTCAGCAACGTTGTGGCCGACATAACCCGGAAGCAGTTCAACTATATCGTGGGAAAAGGTTCCCAGGGCGCGCTCTACAAAAGGTTTTTGCTCGGGCGAAAAGGGATCGCAAAGATCCTGGTCAATCTCCAGGCTGTCTAATACGCGCAAAATATGTTTTGCAACATAATCTTTGCCGTTATCAGTTCTTATTATTTCAGGGACGCCCCAGTCTACGATAGCCTGCCTGATAAGCGCTGCTATTGCGGATGATCTTGATGTGGGAGAGATAAGAAGCTTTAGTCTGCGAGAGAATATATCTATAACACCTGTAATATTATACCTGCCGTCTGCAAGCATCACGTCCGTTGGGGTTGAGTCCATTTCCCATAATTGATTGAGCCGCACGATATTCTCTGACATACTCCCGGCTGCAAACATCCGGTTTGATTTCCATTGATCCGGATTTGCCATATATTCCAACAGGCTTTTATTCTTTTTCATCCATTTTGACAGGAACCTTTGGATAATAGCCTTTGTTGGAATCTTTTGTTCCGGGAATCTGGCTTCCAGGCCTGCGATGATCTTTGAATTGCCTATGTGGGGATGATCAATTTTCATACTAACAGCAAACTTTTTCATCTCGTCTAATATGACGGACGGCCTTCCGCCGTTGGTATACTGCGCTGCAAGACCGGCAAGACCATTTTTATTATAAGCGTTTTGCCATCTGTTAAGTGTAGGCCAGGATAAGGAGACTTTGTTCTTTTTGGTAATTGCCGATAAGACCCAGCCTGGCATATCAATCGCGCCGGCTTTTATTGATGAACAAAACACCTCACTCCCTTTTTTTAAGGTGAGCCCGGCATTTTTTATAAAGGCATCCCGCGCCCAAAGAATTTCCAGGCGGGCTTCGGCCTCTTTTTTTCTGGCTCCTGGCAGCTGGCCATAATCTGTTAGCCCGTTTTCTTTTTTTAAATGACTGCTGCCGGTGGATATCTGTTTTGCAACTTGCAGCTGTATATGTTTTGGGAGATCCGCAAAAAAATATTTATACTTATATCCGCCCAGTGTTTTTTGGGGGGAGGAGATCCACTTTTCGCGCTGTGCCTGAAGACGGGCACCTCTATCTGTAATATTTAATGCTTTTGCAATCTCTTTAGAGGCCAGATTGTGTATCATCGGTCAATCCCTTTTAAATTTCTGAGTTTACAGTTGTATAGATGGCCTTAAGAAATCTCAAAACTACTTTTTTATCTGTATATCGCCAGTTGTGCTGGCGTTCCTTTTGCACCTGATCAAAAAAATCTGTAAATGAAGACTTAAACTTTTTACTGACACGATCATCTTTAATATCATCGCCTTTTTTACCCATATCTGTTTCTGTCACTTCTTTTCTAACTGCCGACATGGATGCAAGGTTCATCTCCCGCATTGTTTTTTTAATGTGTGAGGCTGTTATTTTCCCGCCTTCAGGGATAGTCTTTACCGCTTCGACCCACACACTTGGCTGATCTTCGGGGGGCACTCTTGACAGAATGCGGGCTTGATGTTCATTTTCAGGGAGTGGAATGGTTTGATTTGAATTTTCAGATAAACCTAATCCCGGAACAATTGTTCCGTGATTAGCCTCACCTAACTTTAATTGTAAATTATCAACCACATTCGCAGCTTTAATCTGGAAGTTTGCGGATCGTTCCAGTATATCCCACATCTCACGGCAATAATCTTCAAAGGTATTATGAGCCTGCCTGTAATACCGCTTTTCACGAATCTCACGCAGAGCGCAGCCTACTTCGTAAAATGCCTTGAAATTTTTTGTAACAATTACTTCCAGTTCGGCCAGACGGTTTTGATCTTTAACCGATACCGGTATGTTTTTTTTATATTCTTCACTCATATCCCGTTCCATTATTTCTCAGACCCCTTTTCAACTTGTTAAAATATCTACAAACCAGTATTTATCTACTTTTCTAATATCTATTTCATTGAGATTTTCGATGATATAGTTTTTAACATCCTTATTTTTAATAAAATAACTATCTCCACCCTGCTTTGCCGTACGTTTTGTGCCGCGACGTTTTGCCTTTAGGCGGCCTTCCTGAATAGCCCTTGTGATAACATGACCATCGGCATTAAAGCATCCGGCCAGCATTGTGGCGCTTTGGCCGTTTAGGTTTTTTAAAAAGCGCATCCGTTTTCTTTTTAAAACTATACCTGTTTCAGATCTGCTGTGTCCGGCTTTTTTTAATTTTCCTTGAATTACTTTAGGGCAATGCCGTGCGGCACTTTCCAGGATACGCAGTTCTTTTTTTGACCAGTTCGGTTCTTTTTTATTCGTTGCGACCCATCCGTTTAAAATAGCATATCTGCTGATTTTCCACCTTGGCAGGCCCAGGCTTTTTGCCATATCTCTAACTTCACCATTGCCGGTGCTTGTCTGATATGTTCGCTTAATTACTGCGTGGGCATGATCTGTTATTATATGTTTTGTTCTTTTTGTCATTTTTTTTATTCCTTTATATCTTCCTTTACTGTGAGGATGAGCATTACCGTAAAGCAGAATAATAAAAGCGGCATAAGCCAAAACCGGCTGTCTGACAGAGCGCAAACAGCATTTGCAAATATTAACATCTTTCTTGTTCCTTTCTTGTTTTTGACGTGATCACAGTTATTGCACGGCTCCCCTTTTTATCTATTTTTAATACAAAATCATGCTCCGGAAGCCAGTATAGAGCCGGCACTTTACGTATCCAGCCCCTGGCGGAATAATATACATTCCCTTTTTGCAGCCAGACAGCCTGTGAGATCATGTTTTCTATTTCAGCTGCTGTCGGCAGCGGAGTGCCGACCCTTTCCGCCCATCTTTCTTTAAAATGCTTTGTAAGCTTCAATTATTAACCTCCTGGTATATACAAACAAAATTATCGACATAATATTCTATAAATTCATCATCAGGTTCTATCTCACAAAAAACCCGCCATCTGTTTTTAAAAAATATCAAGACCTTAATCATTTTTACTCCTTTGCAATAACCTTACGAGTTATTATGCGTGTTGTCTTTTCCCCTGCAATATTAAACCAGAACATCAGCGTTGAGATTGATGGCTCATACGTAAAGCAGCCCATCAGATCGGTTTTATTCCCGCACGGGAACACAGTGCCAATTTTTTCGTGCGCTTCTGTGATCATCTGTTCATAATGTTCATCCATACCGCCTCCTTTTTTAATATTGACTTATTTAAAATTAAGGTTTATCTTCGTACCAGAGCAGTTTGAGAAGTTTTCCGATACTTTGGGCCTGAAAAATACTCAGGGAACACATCAATAATCCGACAGTCGATAGAATCCGCCACTGCTTGCATTATAAAATTCGAAATTATTTTTTTATGTATTACCTGAGAAACAGACATTTCAGATCTGTTTATCTTTCGCGCTATCTGCCCCTGTGAAAGCCCTGCCTTCTTTATTGCTCTTTGAATTTCTTCTGGTCTCATTGCTATTTGAATTCCTTTTTATTTAAACGTTTATTAAACCTTATATCGCCATACGATAATATGTCAAGAAAAAAATCGATAGGAAATAAAAAAATTTGTGAAAGAATAAAATCTTTGCGTTTAGATTTATCGCTTTCAGGTGTTGATTTTTCAAATAACGTTGGTATATCACAGGGTTATCTATCTGACGTCGAAAATGGGAAAGCATTGCCAAATAAAACTCTATTACTTGCTTTATCTTATAGCTATAATATAAATTATGAATGGTTGCTTACTGGTAAGGGAAAAATGACAAGGAAAACAGAACAGAAAATTTGTTGTACAGCTGAAAGCTCTCCTATATATAATAAGGAAGGAAATAATGATAAAGATCCCGAAACTGCAGATCTGTTAACCAGGGCAGTAAAAATATTAAAATCAAAAACAGAATATTCAGATTCCCTGGCCGCTAATATAAAATCCTTTCACCGCGCCATACAAACAGAAGAGCGGTTAGGCAGCATTGATGAAGAAATAAAAAAAATAAAGAAAAGTTTAAAACAATCTGATAATATCAGGAAAGCTGATCAGGAAAACCATCGAGGTGAGATTTTAAAAAAGAGAAAAATGTGATACATATAATGTTTTGTAATTAAAGAGAGGTGTTTTATGGAAAAACAGGCAAGAATCCCCGTTTTGGGCGATTCTGGGCAGTTTTGAGGGATTTAGAAAAAAAACAAGCTATAACTATTTTTTATAGGTACATTTTTTTTGCCATACTATTAAAAAACTTAATAGTACTTTTGGGGAAATTTATAACGAAAAGCACTTCCGACTTTTTTTTATGTTTAAATAAAGAAAAACAGTGTAAGTATTTATTTTTTATACTAATTTTACTATTTTAGCAGTTTTTTACACTAACCCTTATCTACTTCCGACTTTTTATTTTCAAAACACACGATAAATCATAAAAAAAACAACATAACTATCTATATTTATACAATTTATTAAACTAAACGAATTGGCTAAATAATGGTATCAAACCTTTAGCCTATTTGTGTCTCAAAAGGACGCTTATTGCGAGACATAGGAGTTAAACACTTTAAATAACTCAATTTTATCTCTGGTTTCAAACTTTTAGACGCATTTTTAGCCAAAAGCACATCAAAAACGACCACTTTTCATAAGTATTTCAGAACCTTCCGATCCACAAACCCTTAATCCACTTGGTGTCAAACCTTTTATTCCCTCACAACTGAGCAGATAACTAAACAG
>Ga0190313_1002043_pt1 | contig 10163 bp, 11 predicted proteins | sample 4870071011_MG_FD_169989 | JGI IMG/M metagenome (GOLD analysis project Ga0190313, IMG submission 169989) | Hydrothermal vent sediment bacterial communities from Southern Trench, Guaymas Basin, Mexico - 4870-07-10-11_MG | ecosystem: Environmental > Aquatic > Marine > Hydrothermal vents > Sediment ...
GATGTTAGTAGCCTTATCCCTCTAACCCCTCCCTCATTTAAGGATTCGAGAAGATGCTTTAGGATCGCTGGTAAAAGGTTTTCTCCAAAGTGATCATAAAGTATTGTTACCGGCCGCGAGCCCGCCTCCTGGCAGAGCTTCTCCGCGAAGTCTGTCAATCTTCGCCATAAATCCTCGCTGAGCCTAGATTGCTCGAACCCTATATGCTCGTAATTCACTTCTTCGGGGACTTCGAGGGAGACTTCCGTAACGCCGTACTTGAACCAGAATTCGGGCATCCGTCCTATAGAGGCTATTAGGCCGGGTATTTAGGCATGAGGCTTAAAGCTGGCAAGATTCATAATCGTCATGGCTGGAAGGCGGGATGCTGGCGGCCGCCGATACGAGGTTTAGAGAGGCTTGTAGGAAGGCTGCTAAGCTTATCCTAGAGTATGGTAGCCATAGAGTTGATGAGGTTAAAAGGCTTGTCGCGAAGGAGTATTCGCTTGATAAGGTTCCATCGAATGTAGATATCCTCGAAAACGCTCCTAGAGAGCTGAGGGAAAGGCTTAAAGGGATTCTGGTTAAGAAGCCTGTTAAAACGATCTCGGGGGTTACGACGATAACGGTTATAGTCCCGATGAAGGCGTGCCCCCACGGCGGATGCATCTACTGCCCCGGAGGATCGGAGGCTCCGAAAAGCCATACGGGCGAGGAAGAGGTTATCAGGCAAGCCCACCTCGTGGATTACGATCCATATCTCCAGGTCGAGGGCCAGATCGGAAAGCTTGAGAGGATGGGCCATGAGGTGGATAAGGTCGAGCTAATCTTCATAGCCGGAACATTTACAGCCCTACCCCAAGGATATCAGAAATGGTTCGTGAAGAGGTGCTTGGACGCTCTTAATGGAGAGGGGTCCAGCTCGCTTAAGGAGGCTTTGATGAAGGCTGAGGATAAGCCTAAGCATAGGATCTCGGGGATAACCGTAGAGACCAGACCCGATTGGGCTAAGCTCCCACAAGCCCAGAGACTTCTAGAGCTTGGAGTAACGAGGGTTGAGCTTGGAGTCCAGATGATAGACGACGAGGTGTATAGGATTGTAAATCGAGGACATACGGTGGAGGACGTAATCGAGGCAACCCAAATTCTAAAAGACCTAGCCTTCAAAGTCGGATACCATCTAATGCCGAATCTTCCAGGATCGAGTATAGAGAAGGATCTCGAAGCGTATAGAAGGATCTGGGAAGATCCCAGCTTTAGACCTGATATGATTAAAATCTACCCGACGCTCGTCCTTCCAGATACGAAGCTATACGAGCTATGGAAGAGGGGGCTATACAAGCCGTATAGCGATGAAGAACTTATAGAGCTGCTGGCAAAATGGCTCGAGCTCACGCCGCCCTACGTCAGAATCCAGCGCATCCAGAGGGAGATACCATTAAGGCTCGCCGCCGCAGGAAATAAGGTTGCTAACCTGAGAGAGGTCGTTGAGAATAGGCTTAAGGAGAAGGGATCGAGATGTAGATGCATTAGATGTAGGGAGGTTGGGCATAGAATGCTTAAGGATGGAGTAACGGCGCGAGTCGAGGACGCTAGGCTAATCGTGAGAAAGTATGAGGCATCCGGCGGACTTGAATACTTCATCTCCTACGAGGATCCGGGAAAAGATGTTCTATTCGGATTTATAAGATTGAGGCTGCCGTCAAGGATTTTGAGGAAAGAGCTTGAAGGCTCAGCGCTCGTAAGAGAACTCCATGTATATGGGAAGATGGTGCCTGTTGGGAGGGTGGATTCGAGTAGTATTGCGTTCCAGCATAGGGAGATCGGATCAAGGCTTCTAGGAGAGGCGGAGAGAATAGCGTCGGAAGAGCTGGATGCTAGGAAGATCGTCGTGATAAGCGGGGTCGGCGTAAGAAGATACTACTATAAGCATGGATATAGACCTGACGGCCCCTATGTTAGCAAGAAGCTTGGAAGGTGAGATAGCGTGCATATCGATAGGCGTATAATCTATTCGGCTGCAGCATGCTCGATAGCATTCTCCTATATCATCCATTATCCCCTCTTCTCAAGCCCGATCTACTCAGATATCGTTTCCTTCTGGTATAGAGGATTCTGGAAGCCGGAGATACCGTATCTCGAGCTTCCCTTCGAGTACCCCCCTCTAGCGGGCTTCCTAACCTATCTATCAGCTGTTTTAGGCAGGGATCTCGTCGCATACTATACGATCTTCTCCTTGATAATCGCCGGCTTCTACTTCCTCCTAGTGGAGATAACGGTTAGGCTATGCAAGATGAGGAGGGTGGATCTCGGCTACGTCCTAGTATTCTTGATTTTAAGCCCCTCGATCCTGTTATACACGATCTATAACTTCGATGTAATCTTTGCAGCCCTTCTAATCCTCTCGATATACCTGCTTATGAAGGGAAGGGTGAAGCTTTCGGCGATCATCTTCTCCGTAACAAGCCTTGTGAAGCTCGTGAATATCCTAGCAATCCCCTTCATACTAGAATATCTCGAAGACTGGAAGGATAGAATAGCATATCTGCTCCTCTCGATAGGGGTTTTCGGAGCTGTGAATATCGCCTTATGGTATGCTAATCCGAGCTTTATCGACGAGACCTACTTCTATCATCTTAGATGGGGTTTAGAGAACGCATGGTTTCTAGTATTCTTTCCGGATGAGAAGACTTGGAATACTGCTAAACTTTTCAGCCTAGCCCTTCTATGTTATGGCTTGCTAAAGGTTTACGCGAGGGAGTGCGCTGACCTGCCGACGCGGATGTTCATGATCTTATCCGTATTCCTGCTTTCGAGCTATGTTTTTACTCCTCAGATGGTTTTATGGCTTCTGCCGCTACTGGCCGTTATGGGCAGGCTCCCGATACCCTACTTCGTATTCGAGCTCGCGAACTCTGCCATAATACTTCTATGGTTTGAGGAGCCGAACCCCCTCCAGCTCGGAGCCTTACCACAGTATTTCGCGATCCTGAGAGCAGTAATGTTATTCATCATTTTGGTAGAGGTTTATAGGGGGGTTGAGAGATTTAAGCCTATCAAAGTCTATGAAGAATATTTTTAGAATCGATTCGGAGAGTAGGCTTAGGCTCTGGCTTCTAGCCTTAACGATAATAGTCTTAGCGTTGAAGCTCGCCATAATCCCCTATCCATGGCCAGATGCTCCCCCCGAAGAATGCATACAGCCTCCGATAGAGGGTGCTAAATGCGGCTTCGTCTTCGATGAGGCTCACTATATACCTGCTGTGAGGAAGATGTTGGCGGGAGAGGCTGCAAACAACGAGCATCCGCCACTCTCGAAAGCCCTCATGCTACTAGGGATACTGGTCTTTGGAGATAATCCATATGGGTGGAGGACGTTCATAACATTATGCGGAGCAGCATCGGTATATCTCGTTGGGATGCTAGCCTACGAGCTTACGAGAAGCTATAAGGCGTCGATACTCGCAGCCATATTATTCGGATTCGATATAACATCGTTTAACATCAGCTCCATAGCCATGCTCGATGCGCCAGCCCTGATGTTCTCGCTCCTAGGAGCGATACTCTATCTAAGGGGAAGGCTGACCGTTTCCGGAATATCATTTGGTTTGGCGATGCTCGCTAAGACCTCCGCACCACTCGTATTGGCGGGCATTCTAGTATACGATTTTCTAAAGCGAGGCTATGAGTCTGCGAGCTTTAAGGAAGCTCTCAGAGGCTGGTTGAAAGTTATTGAGAAGATGGGCTTCATAGCAGCCCTAGTGATGATAACCGGCTTAGGAATCTACGATTACGCGTATGGCGCCTTCTCAACCCCCTTCGAGCATCTAGACTATATGCTAACCTATCATTCCTCGCTAACCTTCTCGGAGAATGATGAGGTTTATCTCCCCCTAAGCTGGACTAATCCATTATTCCAGTTTCCGAGGAGGGGCTATTACGTGGTGGCCGTAAGCGTGGATGATCTAAAGACCTATCATCCGATAGCATATTATGGCTTGCAGACGCCGCTCTGGTGGATGGCTTGGGTAGTCTTCGCATTCTCCCTATATCTCGCAGTTCTAAAGCTGAGGAGGGGGGAGCTTCCGAAGCTAGAGCTATTTCTACTATGCTGGTTCTCCGCAAACTACCTAATCTACTTCCCCATGGCTTATCTACTGCATAGATGGGTTTATCCCTTCTACTTCTATATGACCGTCCCGATAATCGCTATAGGATTGCCTAAGATCATGGAGGGCGATAAGATATCCGAGCTAGTTCTCTACGGCGTTACAGCCATGCAGATAGGCTGGTTCCTAGAATTCTTCCCAGTTAAAGCCCAGTGGTTTATCGACCTCCTTCTCCTGCTTGGAGTTCCCGCCTAGGCGGCGCGGTCGCCATAACATACCCCATCCACGCAGCGATAAAGCATACGGCTAAAACCATTACTAGGACGGGGATCCTGACAGCCAGATCCGGGTTTAAGGGGAGAAATCCGAAGAACCAGAGAACATAGAATATCGCGAAGCATATTGAGGCGGCTGAGATCGTTATCCCGACGATTAACGTAAGCTTCGCCATAATCCCCATCGAGCTGAACTGAGAACCATCACTTAAAAGATTCCATCCGCCGCTCTCAACACGTTTTATAATATAGCGTCCTCCAGAAGATATTGCGGGAATGGGGGATTCTGGAGAAATCTATAAGCTTAGGGGGAAGACGCTCCAGGTGTATCTTTACCTGCTTAGAAGAGGCGAGGCGATAGGCGTCAGAGAGCTTCAAAGGATTCTCGGATTCTCAAGCCCGAGCGTGGCGCATCATCACCTCGAGAAGCTGAAGGATATGGGGCTTGTGTCTAGAGATGATAGGGGGAGATATAGGGTTGTGGAGAAGGTGGATATAGGAGTCTTAAAGATGTTCGTCATGATAGGGGGCAGGCTTATCCCCAGAATGATATTCTACGCTGTCTTCATAACAACCCTGCTAATACTCTATCTAGCCCGGAATATTCCAAGCCCAGACCCTCATGCAGCCGCCCTCGGCATACTAGCCTCCCTCTTCCTCTGGATAGAGACCATAAGACTATGGAGGCACAGGCTTTGGTGAAGACTCTCCAGCCCGTTCTAATCCATAGACTTATGGATCACTAGGAGGATTGAAGACCCGTGGATAAGCGGATCAGCCTAATAATCCTCACGGCAATAATCCTCGCCCTAACCATAGACGCTCTCATAGACTACGCTCAGCTAAGCATCCAAAAAGCAGGCCCCGAGAGAAAGGCTCTAGCAGCAGGGTATGAAAGCAGGATAAAGGAGACCGTAACCCCTACGACCGTGACCGCTACCAAAACGACGACCCCAAGCCTAGGCATTACGAAGGAAGGCTTAGAGAAGGCAGAGGGAGGAGAATTTGGAAGAGGGCTTAAAGAATTCTACAATAGGATAGAGCTCCTAGTAGCCGATGTAGCCATAGCGCTTGCAATAGCTTTAATAGCTTTGCTCGTTTTCCGGCAAGTTAAGCTTAAAAGGATAAATCTGAGCCTTCTCAGAATACTTGGGAGACTTGAATAAGCAGGAGATAATAGAGGAGATAAAATGTCTACTCTCGGAGATTGATGTCAAGAAGTGGCTGAGGCTCGTCCGAGGAATCGCGATCTTCGTAATCTCAATATTAGTCCTAACCTATGTAACCGACTACGTTCTACACTATAAGATCGAGATGGTATTCGGGTTTAGGGGCTTCGAGGCGATTACGCCATCGATACCGGAGTTCGAGTCTATAATGGTTGCTAGAGGGATACAGGCTCTGATCACCTTCTTCATAATAGCGCTTACAATAGCATTAGTCGCCATGTTCACGGGAAAAGACTTAAACCTCGTCAAGATGCTCACGCTTATATTCCACTCCTTCATAATAGTGGCGATATTTACATCGCTTCAAACCCCCTTCATCCTACAAGTTCCAAAAGCATCTTTCGTGATAATAGATGCAAGCATGGAGAACGTTACTTTCAAGAATGCGAGCCTCGTCGGGCTTACGCCTAGCGGAGAGGTACATATCTCAGGAGATGTCGTTAGAGTAGCCTATCTTAGGGTTTTCAAAGCTTATCCAAATCTAACTATACCGGATTGGACGTATCTCGAGGCGGTAGGGCTTGGAGATGCCTTGGAGAAGACTCTGACTTACATGAACATGAGCGGGGTAAGTTGGATAAAGGGGGGAAAGGAGATGACTTTTGAGAAGATAGATCTCTGTAGAGGGAATTGGAGCGAGGTAAGCTATGGAAGACTTTTAACTAGAACGCCTATAAGGATTGAGAAGACTATATCATTCCAAGAATATATGCTAAGCATATTCTCTCTGCTCTCGACGCTAGGACTCGTGATCTACAACACCGCGGGATTTAAGAAGATATATAATGCGTCGTGGAAAGCGACCATACTCGTCGGACTAATAATGTTCATACTGCTCTTCTTCTTCGGATCACTCTAACGAGGCGAGAGAACATTACCCCTCTCATCGACCTCGCCTAAGAATATTCTAGTGCTCGAGATAGGCTTACCATCCCATGCGACCACGAGAGGACAGACGAAAATTCTTAGAGGATCAAGCCCCTTTTGCGATCTAATCTCATTTATCTCGAGACCTCTAAAATACGTAAATGGACTCGTGACAAGAACCCTTATCGACGGGTCTATTATCGTTGGACCATAAGGATCGTCTAGGGGGATTAGCGTGCATCTATCGGTCCAGCCTCTCTCCCTTAAAACGCTTTTAAGCCTCTGGACTCTCTCCTCGAAGGATGGAACGGGGTAGCGTTTTCCAAGTCTTTTCACAAGCTCATCCGTCGTAACCCCTATTAGCAATCTTTTTCCAAATCTAAGCCCCATGAGAATTAGCATTAGGTGGCCGTAGTGCGGTCTGCTAAATGTGCCGCCTATAGCTGCAAGCTCATACCCCGGCTCTGGGATAGGTTTGGATAACTCCTCCTCAACCTCTCTAGGAGTTTTTCTAAGCTCGTCAAGTATCACCAGAGCCTCGCCCAAGGTTATCGACAGCTGCCTCGATAATTCCTCAGCCGAGATATCCGGCTTACGGGGCAGGATCTTATCCCTAACCTCTATTAAATGAACTTCGAAATCTGGAATAGATTTTACGGTCTCTACAAGGATCTGCCAAAGCGGATCATGTTTAAAAGCCTTCTCTGATAAGGTTCCCAATCTTTCACAACCTCTCAAGAAACCCTGGAAACAGGAATTGGATTGAGGTTATAACTTTTTATTGTGCGTGTAGAATTTGATAAAAGGCGAGCCTGATGGACGTGAGCGAGGTCGAGAAAAAGCTGCAGGAAATCGAGAAGGATCTTAGATTCTGTGAGAACCTTCTTAATAAGGAGGCTAGGATGGAGCTCGCGAAAAGAATACTCGAAGAATTATTGAATGAGCTTCGGAAAATTAAGGTAGAGGGGCTTCCAGCCGAGCTACGAAGCAAGTTCTCGAACATGGAGCTTAGAATCCGAATACTCTATCATAGGGCTAATGCCCTCCTCTCATTACAGGAGGAGTAGGAGAGACTAGACCCTGACTATATTATATCCACTCGCCTTCCGCAGCCTATTCATTATCGTCAGCCCTAGACCCTTCTCCTCGAAGCCTTCGCATAATGCGAGATCTAGACCGAGATCGTCTAAGCTTCTCAAGATCTTGAAAAGATTCTTCGCGATCTCATAGGGGTTTTTCCTAGAGCCTAGAATCAGCGTTTTGAATCCCTTAGAGGAGTAGTATCTGCTGGTCTCTCTCGAGGCTATTATCGCTATTCTTAATCCGGCTGAGGATCGCGCTTCCGCTAGTTTGAGAACCTTTAAAGCGTAATTCTCATAGTTATCGTAGCTTTCTGCCTCTACGAGTACTAGGGGGGTTTTCGGAGCATAATGCCTATACTTTATCCCTGGCGAGATCGCTTTCTCGGCCTCGGCAAACCCTCTAGCATAGGCGGGTATATCTATCTTGAACCCTAGGACCCTCTCGATATCCTCGACCGGGGTGGGACCGGGTCTTAGAAGCTTTGGAGGCTTAACTGTAACATCTATGATCGTTGATTCTACGCCGAAGAGCGTCTCTCCGCTATCGATTATAAGATCAACCCTTCCATAGAGGTCTCTAATGACGTGTTCGGGCATGGTCGGCGAGGGTCTTCCGGCAAGATTCGCGCTCGGCGCGGCTATCGGGACTCCGCATAACCTGATCAGATTTAAAGCCACCGGATGCGAGGGCATCCTGATAGCAACCTTAGGCAGTCCGGCGGTAACCTCATCCGGTATCAGAGAAGCCTTCCAGAGGATCATGGTAACCGGGCCGGGCCAAAGCTTCTCCGCGATCCTATAAGCCTCCTCGGGAAGCCTTACCGCAAGCCTCTCAAGATCCCCCACCTCGCAGATATGGACTATAAGCGGATTATCCATAGGCCTCTCCTTAGTCCTGAAAATCTTCATAACGGCTTCACGATTATAAGCATCCGCTCCAAGACCATAAACGGTCTCCGTAGGGAAAACGACCAAACCTCCACGTCTAATAACATCAGCAGCCTCCCTAAGCCTATCAAGCTCAGGCCTCAAAGCATCGATCCTCAGAATCCTGGTCTCAACGCCATCCACCAACCCGCCTAAACCACCCTAAAGCAATACAGGAGACTCAGCCTATAAAGAAAACGAAAGCTAGGAGAAAAGAAAGGAGGTATGGGCCCGCTGGGATTCGAACCCAGGACCTTCCGGTTATCAGCCGGACGCTCCGACCAGGCTGAGCTACGGGCCCCTACTTCATCCGCTATAATCATCCTTTTATATACTTGACGCTTTCAGCGATTAGAATGCTATAAAGTTCCCCGGGATTTCTTGATCGAGCATTTTATTTTGTGGAGCGGATTTTAGATAGGTTAAATTACTGTCTCTTCAGATTGTTTGATGCTGAAGGGGCCCGTGGCCTAGCTTGGATGGGGCGCCGGCCTGCGGGCTATTGTGGGTGGAGAGCCGGAGGTCCCGGGTTCGAATCCCGGCGGGCCCATTTAATCTTTGATTAGCTGGCATGTTCTCGCTATTATTAGCTGGTCTGGCTCTATTCCTGTTGGTAGAGGCCACATTAGGAGTATTTCATAGCTTAATTTCATCGCTTTTGATTCTCCGCCTCCGAGGAGGAGTTCTAGCAGGCTTGGTTTTCTCGGTTTTATCCATTTTACGGGAGCTGTTTCGGGTAATCCTGCCAGGGATCTCGCGGCGTCTATCGCATCTTCTAGGTTTCCGATATCGTCTACTAATCCTAGTTTGAGGGCTTGCAACCCGATGAATGGTCTGGCTGTTAGGATCTCATCCCAATCCCTTATCTTATCCCCTCTATTCTCCTCGACTCTCTCCTCGAAGACTCTTGCTATAGAATCCACCATCGATTGCAGTATTCTGCGTTCCTCCTCCGTTAATGGTCTCCATGCGCTTCCGATATCCTTCAGCCTTCCGCTTTTGAATGTCTCGGCCCGTATTCCTAGTTTATCCATTAGTTCTGCGAAGTTTATCACTAGGGATACTGCTCCGATTGAGCCGGTTAATGCATGTGGTGATGCTATTATCTTATCTGCTGGGAGTGAGATGTAGTAGCCTCCCGAGGCTCCATACTCGGCGATATACGCTACTACAACCCTCTCTTGCGAGAGCTTTTTGATCATCTGGTATATTTCCTCGGAGGCTGCGGCGCTTCCACCCGGGCTATTGATCACGATTACTACCGCTTTTGCATATGGATCGGCTTCAACCTCGTCTATAAGCTCTCTAACCCTGTCGGGCGTGATCGTTTCGCCGGAGAATAGGGTTAGCGGAGACTCCGAGTAGCTTATGGTTCCCGAGAGCTGGATTACCGCGACATGCTCTATCCCAACCCTCTCCGGCAGCATTAGGAAATACGCGACGGATGATGCCACTACGCCTCCTATACAGATTCCTATGAGAAGCCAAACCCACCATTTTAACGCCATGATCCTTAAAGATGTCAGCTAGCCCATTCTAATAAATCGTCTGGATCATCAAGGCTTTACCACCCTGCCCGGGATCGCGAACCAGCTTCCGCCTAGATGCAGCGGTAGGCTAACCGCTCTCACATCCCAGACACCGTTCTTAAAGAACTCCTCCGACGCATACGCCTCCAGAACCTCCCCTACGAAG
>Ga0190313_1002045_pt1 | contig 10147 bp, 12 predicted proteins | sample 4870071011_MG_FD_169989 | JGI IMG/M metagenome (GOLD analysis project Ga0190313, IMG submission 169989) | Hydrothermal vent sediment bacterial communities from Southern Trench, Guaymas Basin, Mexico - 4870-07-10-11_MG | ecosystem: Environmental > Aquatic > Marine > Hydrothermal vents > Sediment ...
AGTAGAGTGAGCCGGAGAACAAGTTCTCCGGGTGTGAGGCTTTGTGTGGTATTTAAGTTTACGTAGCTGTTTAATTCCCGGAAATCAGCGCGTTTTCCCCTGTTTTAATCCGGTTTTTCGATTTTTTAGCATATTCTCGGAACTGGGTCGCCGATCGGCATGGGCAAATATCTTAAGCCCCCTATCTCAGTTTTAACGACCACTCCCTCATAGGCTTTCGTGAACTCGCCGATGATCTCGGCATGCTTCCCGAGGGGGTGGCTTCGGATCGCTTCAAGCACGCTCTCAGCGTGACTTGGCGAAACCGCTAAAACGACCTTACCCTCGTTCGCGAGTTCGAGGAAATCTATCCCCAGTATATCGCATGCCGCTCTAACCTCCTCCCTAACCGGTATCTCGGCCTCTTGGATGATCATTCCCAATCCGGTCGCCTCGCTCCACTCGTTTAGAAGGGCTGCTAATCCTCCCCTAGTGGGATCTTTAGCCGCGGCAACTCCCCCCGCCTCTAAGGCTTTCGAGATCAAGCCGTTAAGCGGGGCGGCGTCAGACTCTAAGCCCGCGATCTCAAGCCCCAGCTCCTCCCTAGCGGCCATAATCGCGATCGCGTGATCCCCGATCGTCCCGGAGACTATCACCTTATCCCCCGGTCTAACGTTCCTCGGATCAAGCCACCTCGACCTCAACGACCTCCCGTCAGAAGCTACTTTTCGAAGGTTTTCGTCCAAGAACCTGCTTCTAACGCCTATCCCCGCCGTATTCACGATAACCTCCTCAACCCCACCCTTCTCCACGACCTTGGTATCCCCCGTAACCACGTCAACCCCGGATTCCTCGGCAGCTCTCTGAACGCTATCCAGAATTCTATCAAGCTTCTCGAACTCGAACCCCTCCTCGATTATCAGGGAGCAGGATATCGCGATCGGCTCGGCTCCGACAACCGCTAGATCGTTAATGGTTCCGGAGACGCTAAGCCTTCCAATATCTCCCCCGGGAAAGAAGATGGGCTTAACCGTATAGGAGTCCGTCGTGAAAGCTATTCCCTCGACGACGGCTGAATCCGCTAAAAGGCTTAGCGGGATCTCCAAGCTTCTCCTAGACCTAAACTTAGGAAGAATGTGCTCCTTTAGCAGCTTATGCATGTAAAGGCCGCCGCCGCCGTGAAGGATGCTCACGCGCCCCTTCTCCTCATCCACCATAACCGGTCACCTCCCGGAATTGATCCTGCAAACGCCGCTCCTACATCTGAAATCGTGAACAATTCTATGCTGGGCCCAGATCCTGCAAGTTCCCTCAACCCCCACCATGGCCGGGCCTATCGGCTTCTCGGGCGTGCATCGCTTCATGTAGAGGGGGCACTCGGGCGGATCTATAAGCCCCTTAATCACGTCACTACATCTAGCTTCCGGGGGGAAGTAATCTCCGCCCGCTGAATCCAGACCATAGATCTTTCTCGCGTTGATCTTCGAGAATTCGTCCTTGAATTCCATCCAGCTATCGGGGATCATGGCGACCCCCCTCCAGTAGCCTTCCTCAAATAGAAAGACTTCTCTAAGCCTCCTCTGAGCCTCGACGTTTCCATCCCACGTAACGGATCTCCTGTATTCGTTTTCCATTCTCGGGGCTCCATCCTTAAACTGCTTCAAGATCATGTAGATCGCGAGTAGGATGTCGATGGGCTCGAATCCCGCGAAGACCATAGGCTTCCTAGATTCCTCGAAGTAGCTCTTGTAAGCCTTCATCCCGCTTATCGTCGAGGCGTGACCCGGATTAATGAAGGCGTCCACCCCAAGTTCGTCGGACTCAGCAATAAGCCCGACGGCCGGCGGAACGTATCGATGAGCTGAGATAACCTTAAGGTTCTCCGGAAGTCCCTTCAAAACCCCGTAGGCGACTATGGGAGCCGTCGTTTCAAACCCCGCTCCGAAGAAGACGTATTCTCGATCCGGGCTCGCTCTCGCTATCCTTACGGCGTCGATAAAGCTATAAACGATTTTAACGCATCCCCCCTCAGCCCTACAATCTTCCAGCGATATCATCCTCGAACCCTTAGCCCTCGCCATATCGCCGTAGGTAAGCACCCATACCCCATCCCTAGCCAGCTTGATAGCCGAATCTATATCGGAGGCGGGGGTCACGCAGACCGGGCACCCGGGGCCAGCTCTAACATCGATGTTCTCCGGTAAAAGCGACCTTATACCCCAATGGGTTATAGTCCATTCATGAGTCCCGCATACATGCATAATCCTAACGTTGGGTAAATCCGCAGCAACATCCCTAATCCTCTCAACGATCTTCCTCGCGAGGCTCGGGTCGCGATACCTAGATAATATCCGCTTCATCGAATCGGTTAAGGGCAAGCCTAATTCCCAACCCGATTCGCCCAGCTCTCAATAAAAGCCTTAACTAGGCCGCGAAGCTATTATATCGAGTTCATAGCCATAGTCTCTTGAAGGCGGGGTGAGCTGGAAGGAGAAGTTAGAGAAGCTTCTTGCGAAGCCCCCGGAAGGCGGCAAGATAATCTTCGTCGGGGTTGGAAACACGCTTAGAGGGGATGACGGAATAGGCGTATGGATAGCTGAGAAGCTGAAATCCGCGATCGAACGCGACGACGTAGAGGTACTCGTTATAGGAGATAGAGTGGATGCTCTCCCTAGAATCCTTAGGGGGAGGAGGCCTAAGCTGATAATATTCTTCGACGCGGCGGATTTCCATGGGAAACCCGGGGAGATAAAGTTCATGACGATATCCGAGACCTCCGGGAGGACGATATCAACCCACGATATCCCTATCGAATTAATGTTGAAGATCTCTGAGGTAAACGCTCCAGCCTACGTGGTAGGCGTTCAAATAGCCTCGATAGCCTTCGGCGAGAGGATAACTCCACAGGTTATGAAAGCTGGAGAGAGAATACTCGAATTCTTGATTAAGAAGCTTTCAAGGGAGGGCTCTCGACCGGTCTCTTAGCCCGCTCTCTACTGGAAAACTATATTTAAATTAACGCTTCCCCCTCATACAGCCGACCTTCATGGAGCTGGTTATAGCGCTTATCATAGCCTTCGCTATAACGCTCATAATATACTACGTCGGCATGAGGCTCTCACCTAAACCTCCTAAAACCGAGAATAAGTTAATGCCCTACGCATGTGGGGAGAGCTTCCCGCCTGCTAGAAACCCGATAAGGCTTCTCCTCATGAACTTCGCGGCGCTCTTCATGGTCTTCGACGTGATCTCCCTCTTCCTAGCCTTCACGATCGGCATACCCCCAGCCTACAAGCTCGACGTGACCTCCCTCATAATCCTATACACCGTAATCCTAGCGATATCGATCCACATGCTCGGGAGAAGGAGGTAGCGCCTATGGGGCTGGTCGAGAAAATCGTTAGGAAATGCAGGGCGCGAAGCCCGTGGATACTCCTATTCGATACCGGAGCATGCAACGCGTGCGATATAGAGGTCGCGGCATGCCTAACCCCACGCTACGACGTCGAGAGGTTCGGAGTCCTCCTAAAAGGAAGCCCGAGACACGCGGATATACTCGTGGTAACTGGGCCTGTTACCAGACAAGCTAGGGATAGAATAATCAGGATATATGAGCAGATGCCTGAGCCGAAATACGTCGTCGCCGCCGGAACCTGCGCTACAAGCGGCGGGGTTTATTGGGGATGCTATAACACCTACCCCGGCTTAGACTCCGTGATCCCGGTTCACGCATACGTATCGGGATGCCCGGTCAAGCCTGAGGCGGTTCTGAAAGCCATAAGCATACTAGTCGAGAAGATCGAGAAAGGTGAGGTGTAGCCTCGCGATGAACGAGGAGGAGGTTATCGAGAAAATTCGCGAGAGGTTCGGCGAGAAGATCTTGGAAGCCAAGGTGATTAGAAGGCGGCAGGTATCCGTCAAAGTTCCACCAGGAACGTATAAAGATGTCGTTAAATACGTTGCAAAAGATCTCGGATTAGAGTTCTTAAGCTGCATAAGCGGAGTAGACCGCGGTGACAGCCTCGAGGTCGTAGCTCATATAGGATACTCGCTATGCGTCCTAGTCAAGACGTCGATACCTAAGGATAATCCCGAGATAGACTCGATAACCGATATACTCCCGGCGGCGAGCCTATACGAGAGGGAGGCTCACGACCTCCTCGGGATAAAGTTTAGAGGTCATCCCAACCTTAAGCGATTACTCCTCCCCGAAGACTGGCCCAAGGGAGTCTACCCGCTTAGAAAAGACTATACCCCAGAGCATCCGAAGCCCTTAAGAGGCGGTGGAGCGCGATCAGCCTCAGCGAAAGCCTAAATGACTACGCTTCACGCATTTTCACAGTCTTCTCAAGCAATCCAGAATTCTCTTTAATCGCGATGTAACCGTCCCATACAGCGGACTTCAGGAAGAGACTAGCAGAAGGTTATTTTGCTTAAATCCTGCAAGAGCCGGAAAGGTTTTTCTCTAATGAAGAAGCAACTTTCAGAGCTAAAACGTCGCTTTTAGTGGACTTACTTAATGAACGAGGATTAAAATTAAATCGAGGCTTTCACCTCTTTAAGCGTATCAGAATGTCCTTTGAGGTCAATATAGGCCCGCAGCACCCGATCCACGTCGAGCCGATAATGCTCGATCTGAAGGTCGAGGGCGAGCTAATAGTCGATGTTGACGTTGATGTAAGCTACCTCCACCGGGGGATCGAGAAAGGGTTTGAGGTTAGGACGTATCTTCAGGGGCTATATCTCGCTGAAAGAATCTGCGGAATATGCAACTGCGCACATACTCTCTGCTATTGTTTGAACGTCGAGCAACTTCTCGGAAAAGACGTCCCCCCGAGGGCGAAGTATCTCAGGCTCATAGTTGAGGAGCTTAGCAGGATGCATAGCCACCTGCTTTGGCTTGGCCACTACTTCCACACCCTCGGATTCGAGACCCTCTTCATGTATTTCTGGAGAGATAGGGAGAGGGTAATGGACATGCTCGAACTAATCACCGGAAATAGGGTTACGACGGCATACAATACGATAGGGGGCGTTAGACGCGACATAACCTCTGAGATCGAGGCCAAGCTCAGGAAGGCGTTAGACTACCTCGAGGAGCGAATGAAATACTATGAGAAGGTTATCGACAACGAGCCGACGATACTAGCTAGAACTCAGGATGTTGGAATATTGAAGCCGAGCGAGGCGATAAGCCTCGGAGCGGTCGGCCCGCATCTAAGAGCATCCGGAGTCAAGCACGACGTTAGGCTAGACGACCCCTATAGCGGCCACGACGAGGTCCCCTTCAACATCGTAACCTACGATAGCTGTGACTGCTATGCGAGGGTGAAGGTTAGGCTCGGCGAGGTCGTCGAATCGATAAACATGATCAGATATGCGCTCGACCACCTTCCCTCAGGAGAGTATAGGCTTAAGATTCCGCCATTCTTCAAAGCGCCTGAAGGGGAATCTTTGGCGAGGGTTGAAGCTCCGAGGGGGGAGCTGGTTCACTACTCGATCTCAAACGGCGGGACAAGTCCATACAGGTATAAGGTTAGAACCCCAACCCTCGCAAACATCCTTTCCGTGGTCTATATGCTTAAGAGTAGGGATGGTCATGAGGTTTATATCGCAGATGTCCCGCCGATTTTAGGGGGAATAGACCCCTGCATATGCTGCACAGCTCGAGTAACCATAGTTAATGGAGTGAATGAAGCCCGTAAGATACTGAGCTTAAACGAGCTTAGCAGGCTGTACCGAGAAAGGAGGCGTTAGGAGGTGATCGAGGAAGTCCTCGAGGTCTTGGTCTTCCCGGGAGCGTTATTCATAATCGTTATATCGCTTTTCTACGAATGGGTGGATAGGAAGCTTTACGCGAGGCTTCAGAACAGGGTTGGCCCGCACCTAGCAGGCCCCTTTGGGATACTCCAGCCCTTCGCCGACCTCATTAAGCTACTATCTAAGGAGAATATTGTTCCAGCTCCGGCCGATAGGTTCACCTTCACCTTCGCGCCGATAATTGCCTCGGCCGCAACGCTCTTCGTATGCATGTTCCTACCCGTAACCGGGCTTAAAGGCATATTATCATTTGAAGGCGACCTGATAGTCGTTATTGCCATTCTATCCCTATACTCGATAGTCGTTTACTTGGCGGGAGAGGGGTCGAGAAGTAGATTTGCTTCAATCGGGGCTGCGAGAGGCGCGCTTCAACTCTTAGGCTACGAGATCCCCCTAACCCTAACCCTGCTAAGCTTAGCGGTCTCGGCGAGATCTCTAAGCATCGCCGGCATAGTTAAGGCTCAGGTGGAGAGGGGGCTCTGGTTTATAGCGGATCAACATATCATCGGCTTCATAATATTCCTGATAGCTGCGCAAGCCGAGATGGAGAGAATACCCTTCGACATCCCCGAAGCTGAGCAAGAGATAGTGGCGGGCTGGGAGGTCGAATACACCGGAACAAGACTAGCCCTCTTCAGGCTTTCAGAGGACTTCGAATTATTCTTCCTATCTGGCCTCGGAGCAGCCCTATTTCTGGGAGGCCCGGCCGGCCCCGTGATCCCGGGGCTCGAGCCTCTGCTCTATACGGTTTACTTCCTGATAAAGACGACGTTCATACTTTTCCTCTTCACGATCATTAGAGCTGTCTTCGCTAGGCTTAGGATAGATCAGATGATCTCCTTCTCTTGGAAGTGGCTCATGCCCTTCGCGGTAATCCTAATCATACTCACGGAGGTGCTCGCCTAGATGAAAGCCCCCGGATACTTCATAGCAGAAGCTCTGAGAAATCTCTTCAAGAAGAGAGCGACGATCCTATACCCATACCGCGAGGTCGATAAGATCCACGTCCCTGAAGGTTTTCGAGGGAGAATAGAGTTCAATAGGGAGAAATGCATCGGATGCCAGCTCTGCTCGAGGGTCTGCCCAGCAAAGGCGATAGAGGTCGTTCAAGACGAGAAGGGTAAGAGGCCCGTATTTCTCATCTATAGATGCATTTATTGTGGCCAATGCGCGGAGGTTTGCCCGGCGAAGGCGATAACCTTGAGCAAGTTCTTCGAGAACATAGCTCTTAGGAAGGAGGATTTGGTCGTGAGGTGAAGCGTGTTGATAGAGCATATAGTCGTAATAGCTTTCATGATCGGCCTATTCATCCTATCCATCGAGTTCAGAAACCTGCTTAGAGCGATACTCTCATTCGCCGGGGGGAACGTCGCCCTCTCCGCGATCCTATACATGCTCGGAGCGCCACTCCTCGCGGTCTTCCAACTACTGATCTACGCCGGGGCCGTTACGATCCTATTCTTGGTCACAATCCACGCCGGGGAGGAGAGTGAGGAGGAGAAGGATACGACATCCGCGAAAATCCGAATCCTATCCATTATCCTAGCCGTTTTTCTCGTGGCGGTGCTTCTTACGTATTCTCCAAGAATTATGGAGACTGTGAGGGCGCCTCAGCTTGGGCTCACGAGCCTCGGGGAGCATCCGGAGTTCCTTTGGGTTAATCGATGGCTCGACCTCCTAATTCAAGCATTCATAATCTTGGCCGTAGTAGCCTCGATCTCCGTTCAACTTAGGAAGGAGGAGCGTGAAGAAAGGGGGGTTGAGGGGGAGTGAACGTATACGAGCTCTACTTTGGCACTTCGATAATCTTAATCGTTCTCGGGCTATATGCCCTAATCTCTAGGAGAAATCTGATCAAGATAGTTCTCGGGCTCGAAGTCATGACCCTAGGCGTTAACCTCGCGATAATCACCATGGGGATTAGGGTCTTTAAAGGAGCCTATGAAGTCGACGCCCTCGCTCAAGGAATGGTCGCCATCTCCATGGCGATAGGGGCTGCCGTCGCGGCTCTAGCCCTCTCCATAGCCATGAACATCTACAAGCATTACGGGACATTCGACATTAGAAAGCTTAGAAGGTTAAGGTGGTAGAAATGAATCCGTTCACGCCGCTCTTCCTCCTACTTGGAGGATCTCTGGCATCGCTTCTTGTAGATCAGCTTCTCGAGAAGGTGGGCGCCGTTAAGTGGAGGGGGTGCTTAGCGGCCTGCGTCCTCGCAGCAGCCCTACTGCTCTTCTCGTGGGAAGCTTATCATGGCGTGCAGGTCGCCGAGTTCATAGTAGTCGGCCCCAAATCGCCGCTGACGGCCTCGCTCAGGCTCGACCATCTCGGCCTATATTTCTCGATAATGTTCTGCGGACTCGGATTAGCCGTATGCGTATACTCGTTAAGCTATTTTAAATCCGAATCTGAGGTCAGAATCATTGATAGATACTACCTGCTATTACTCGCTCTGGTAGCCGGGATGGTTGGTGTAATCTTGGCTAACGACTTCTTCACCCTCTACGTCTTCTGGGAGCTCATGGCCCTATCATCGTATTCGCTCGTGGCCTTCAGGAAATGGTCTTGGGAGGCCGTCGAGGCTGGGTTTAAGTATCTCGTAATGAGCGTAACGGGCTCCATAGCCATACTCTTCGGAATGTCCCTCCTCTACGGACTCACGGGAATTCTCAACCTTACGGAGCTCGCGTCCATACTTAAATCGGCTGAAGGAGGAATGCTGCTGCACGTAGCTCTTCTGATGCTCATAGTCGGATTCGGTGTCAAGGCGGCGATAGTTCCGCTCCACACGTGGCTTCCGGACGCCTATACCGCGGCCCCATCCCCGGTTTCGGCGATAATCGCGGGAGCCTCGACGGGATTAGGGGCGCTCGTTATCTGCAAGCTCCTCTTCTCCCTCTTCCCGCATCTGAGCGCGAGTTGGACCATGTTCTTCGCGGCCTTCAGCGTCCTAAACATGCTCATCGGAAACATCACGGGATTGCTTCAAGACGATGTAAAGCGAATGCTCGCGTATTCCAGCATCGCGCACATAGGATACATCTTCATAGGAGTGGCCGCCGGCACCCGGCTCGGATTAACCGGAGCGCTTCTACACATATTCAATCACGGCATACTGAAAGCTCTAGCTTTCCTATGCATCGGCGCGATAATCTATCGGCTTAACGCGAGATCTCTTAGTGACATCACCGGGGTCGGGCGGAAGATGCCCATAACCACCTCAGCCTTCACCCTAGCGATACTAGGTTTAATCGGAATGCCTCCGCTGAACGGATTCGTAAGCAAGCTTATCCTCTTCACGTCGAGCCTCGATGCTGGAATGCTTTGGCTCGGGATCCTCCTAGTGATATTCAGCGCAATATCCACGGGCTACTATTTGAGGATCTTAAAAGCATTGATAGCTCCTCCAGATGAGAGAGTTGCGAATGTAAAGGAAGCGCCGCTCTTAATGTTAGTTCCAATGCTTGTCCTAGCTTTTCTTGTAGTGTTATTCGGAATATGGCCTGATCCGATCCTCTCTTTCATAGAGAGCTCTTCCTCAATGCTTTGCGGGGGTGGGAGAATATGTTAGAAGAGTTTAGCGTGTATTATGCTCCTTGGCTATGTTGGATCTTCCCATTCATAGGAGCGCTGCTATCCCTCGTAATAGGTGGGGAGGAAAATGGAAAGCTTAAGGGAGCAATAGCGTCGACTTTCACATTCTTAGGATGGCTCATGGCGCTCGCGATGCTTCCAGAGGCATTCACTCGTAGTCTGCGGGATATAAGGATCGGCTGGATAACTCTTCCATACGGAGAACCTGTAAGCGTTGGAATACTGCTGGATCCGTTGAGCATAATCATGGCGAATATAGTCGCCTTCATCAGCTTCTTAGTCCTAGTCTACTCGATAAAATACATGGAGGGCGAGCCGGGCCAGGCGAGATACTGGTCGCTAATGTCATTCTTCGTCGGCGGAATGCTTCTCCTAGTCTTAGCCGACAATTTCATCTTCTTCTTCATAGGCTGGAAGATCGTAGGGCTTTGCAGCTACGCATTAATCGGCCACTACTACTCGGATGAGAAGAAGTATTGGATTGGTGGCCCTCCTCCGTATCCGTTTCAGAAGCCCTCGACCTGCGGGCTTAAGGCTTTGCTCGTCACGACCTTCGGAGATGTGGCGATGCTCGCCGGGGTCCTGATCTTATACCTCTACGCTGGAACCTTCAACTTCCTCACCTTATTCCTGACAACTAATACGTGGATGGCGAAGATGGCCGAGAGGCCGGGAATAATGACCTTGACGATCCTCCTCCTGTTGGGGGGCCCCATAGCGAAGTCTGCGCAAGTCCCACTGCACGTATGGCTTC
>Ga0190313_1002046_pt1 | contig 10144 bp, 8 predicted proteins | sample 4870071011_MG_FD_169989 | JGI IMG/M metagenome (GOLD analysis project Ga0190313, IMG submission 169989) | Hydrothermal vent sediment bacterial communities from Southern Trench, Guaymas Basin, Mexico - 4870-07-10-11_MG | ecosystem: Environmental > Aquatic > Marine > Hydrothermal vents > Sediment ...
GACTTGAAAGTGCTTAGGATTGATACTAGAGAAGAACTAACTACATACAACACCTATATACCACCTACATTAATGGAGCTTCTGGAGCCGATTAAATACAATCCCTTAGCATTTAGAATAGTAGTAGTGGTTCCATGCGAGGTGGGACTTGATGTAATTATGACCACTAAAACTGGAGAGTTAGTAGCACTATTAGAGGATATTACGCTAGATAAAGGAGCCTATATTGAGGTACCCCCATGGAACGTAGGTGAGGAAATTTTAGAGTGTACTAAGAGTATGCTAACCCCTATAGTGGAAGAACCTACCCTTAGAGGTTCTATAGGAGTAGTTATAGGGTACCGTGAGAGAGCGCTAGAGGTATACGAATACCTCCTTGGAAATTTCTCCAAGGGTGACTACTCATGCATACCTACCTTGACCTACTGCATACTTCATTATGCTAGAAGAGCTTACTCTATACTAAGAGACATCTATGATAGTATAACTACGATGAATATAGTACTCCTATTCCTCCTCTTACCCTTTGCTATAATAGTAGGAGAGATGGTTACCGGTGGTAGAGGAGGTAAAAAAGCACTATGTACATTACTCATTGCACTACTCACACTATTACTGCTCATGCTACTTCATCCGGGATTCAAAGTCCATCCAAATCCGATATTTCTCTTCCTGAGTACCCTAACTCTAATGACGACATCTACTTCAGTAGTAATTCTAATCCTGGAGAACTATGGTACACTTATGGAGCTGAGGAGGAGGATTATAGGAGAGCATTTTATCGAATTATCTAGACTAGACGTAGCAGTAGCATCAATGAATACTAGTGTTAGAAATATGAGAAAGAGAAGAGCTAGAACCCTTCTGACTATAATCACAGTAATTCTCATGACCATCTCCATAACCCTTCTAACTTCATGGAGATTAGGCGATATTGTTATTCTTAGGTTCCTTTACGAAAAGCCTCCCTATGGAGGAGTTTTGGTGAGAAAGGTACCTGATGGGCCATCACTACCCTATTTCCTAGTAGATTATATAAGTGGATTCGTAGGCGATGTGAGTAGAGTATATCCGAGAGCCGCCTTATCAGGAAGTACGATCCTATGTGTGAGAACTGGTAAGAGAATGTCTGTCGGGAGGAGTATAGTGGGTCTAATGCCAGATGATCCTATAGCTCTACAGAGAGCATTGATAGAAGGTACGTGGTTTAAGCATAGTAGGGCTGGAGCTGTTGTAATATCGAAGGATTTGAAAGAAGCCTTAAGTGTGGAGATAGGAGATACTATTCTACTGGGTTCTCGAAAGCTCATAGTAGTAGGAGTTATATCCAATGATATCTTTCGAGAACTTAAAGGTATAGATGGAGCATTAGTAACACCTTTCTACATGACTAGAGGAGGGATTATTCAAGAGGATAAATTCCTAGTTATACTACCCTTCGATACCTTGATAGAAATGGGGGGAACTGTAATATCCATATTAATACCTCTTAAAGAGAGCCCTTATACTTTGGCTGTGATGATCTCACGGCAGTTATCTGGAAACTATAGGGTATACTATAGTAATGGGAAGAGTAGTTATATGATGATTTCTATCAGGGGATATAAGATTAGAGGGTTCGAAAGCTTGATAGTACCCTTTCTCCTCGTAAGTCTCATACTCTCAAGTACTATGCTAGGGTCTCTTTATGAGAGAAGGAAAGAAATAAGTACATACGCATCACTCGGACTAGCTCCTACACATATAGCCCTTATGACTATTACTGAGGGACTTATGTACTCGATAATAGGAGTTGTCGCTGGTTATATAATAGCATCAAGTACAGGTACCATAGTTCAACTACTAGGGTTCGATATACCAATGGACATGAGCTCTCCACACTTACCTTTAGCCTTTCTCCTTTCAATACTGGCTGTAGTCCTCTCATGTACCTATCCTGCACTAAAAATATCTAAGAGTGTAACTCCATCACTCAGGAGAAGATGGGAGATAACTACAACTCCCCGCGGTAATAGATGGTACATTCCTCTTCCCTTCAGAGTAAGTAGTCATAGGGAAGGGTGGGGGATGATGAGATATCTAGCTGAGTACTTTCAGAAGAAGTATACTGGAGAGTTCGAAGTACTGGAAGCACCCAATATGGAGGAGAGGGCTGAAAAGAGACTAGTTCTCAGGCTATCAGTCATGCTTGCACCACGAGATGTAGCAGTATCTGAATACGTAGAAATCATAGCCACTCCGACTAAGAGTGGAAAAATGATCTTTGGAGTATACTCTGAGCTTAGGACAGGAAAGAGGTATATGTGGATTACACTACACAGAAAGTTCGTAGATCATATAAGGAAGCAGATGCTCTTATGGCGTACTCTTGATCCGGGTATGAAGCTAAAATATATGTACAACTAAGAGCGAGATTGTTAGAGCTAAGCCTTAAGTACGTCATATCGATCTACGAATACAGAATACGATTAAAATCCCAAGGATATTAGTAATCGGTGGGGAATATGAAAAAGGTAGTATTCACAACACGTGCACCTCAGCCCATAGGTCCCTACTCTCAGGCGATTAGAGTAGGTAACTTCATATTTGGATCTGGACAGATAGCTATCGATCCCAGGACGGGAGAGCTCATAGATGGTGGTATAAAAGAACAGACTAGGAGGGTTCTAGAGAATATAAGAGCTGTACTTGAAGCTGAGGGATTCACTTTAGAGGATGTAGTGATGACTACCGTATTCCTCAGGAATTTAAAGGACTTTCCAGATTTTAATGAAGAATATGCTAAGTTCTTTCCAAAAGATCCTCCTGCTAGAACTACAGTAGAAGTGAGTAATCTTCCTAAGGGTGCATTACTAGAAGTAAACTTCATAGCATTTAAGCATGTATAAATTCTGTATTCTAATTTATATTTTTACTATCTAGCTTAACATATGGTGAAGAATAGATTCCAAGAAATATTAGAGGTGATTAATCTGAGGATTCATGGAAAATAGCTAAAGCTTAAGCCTACTGGGAATAGGAATTTAACTTGAATGGGAATACTTAAAGGATATGAGGAGAATAGGTAATCGTATGAAACCGAATGTGAAGACTTTTAGAGGATATTTGAGTACACTCTATCTTACAGAAAGGTATATTGTAGTAGAGGTAGATATGAATGAATTACTATCTACTGAGACTATACTTCCTTCAAGTATGTTACTGACTGTTGAATATGTGGATATAGTCAAAGTTGAGAGCATAGATTCTAAGCTACTAATACATATTAAAGATAGCGATAGACCTATATCTCTTGTCCTAGAAAACGCTCATGAAGCTGCTATAGAGATTACAAAGAGAATTTCTCATACTAAAATCTAGGGTCTAATTAAGGTATTTGACCTTGATACGAGGATAAGAACGAGTTCCTTAAAACTATAACATTCAATACGTAAAGAGGAAATAAGAGATACAAACCTTATAATAAACTCCCTTTTAGAAATAGAAGTGATCACAAATATGAGATAAGATGCTTAAGATATCTTGATTAATATATGGTTATACTTATCTAGTGGAACCACTGTATAAACGAGGATGGAATACTTTCCGTACATTCCGAGAAGAGGACAAGAAGAACTAATAAACTTTCTAGAAGAAAGCTTAAAGAAGAGAGATAGACACATAATCATACAGGCAGCTACGGGTTTCGGTAAGACTCCAGTAGTTCTTGCTACTCTACTACCTTATGTGGATCTTGACTACAAAATACTATGGATCGTGAGGACTGGTAATGAAGCCGACAGACCTATAGAGGAGTTGAAGACTATAGTAGATAAGTGTGGAATTGAAGTCTTTGGTTTCTCCTTTAGAGGAAAAAGCGATATGTGTCTACTAGCTAGGGATATGTTTAAGACTACTTCTTATGAAGATGCTACTTATATATGCAGAAGAATGAAGAAGAAGTGTAAGTACTTCTTGAACTATGTTAATAGGCGTCTCGATATATCCTCACTCATATCTAGGCCTCGGATCTATTCAGAGATCTTAAGATATGGTTATGAGATGGATCTCTGTCCATATATGCTTCAGTACTACCTGCTCAACTATGCTGATGTAGTAGCTATGAGCTACAATTACATTTTAAGGGAAGAGATAGGTAGACTCTTCAAGTATAGGTTAAACTTCAAGAGAGCTATACTCGTCGTGGATGAAGCCCATAATCTGCAGAGTATTAACCTATACTCCGATAAGATTACCCTAGGTACTGTCGAGAGAGCTATAAAAGAGTGTATTGAAAATGGATATAACAGGCTAGTAGATCATCTTAAGATCCTCAAGGCTAGAATGCTAAAGATGTATAAGGAGATCCGTAGTAGTGGTGAAGAGGATAGAGTTTTTAGTGTAGATGACTTCAACGAAATACTTGACTATGCGTTACTTGAAGATATGAAGAAGAAGGGAGAGAGCATTAGGAGGAAGCTGTTCGAGATGGGGAAACGTCCCCGCTCGTCACTATATCATCTAGCGACATTCTGGCTTAGTGTACTAGAGTTATATGAAATAGAGGGCATAGCCTTTATAGCTAATGTGGAGAAGGATAATTTAATCTTAGAAATTTGGGATATGAGGTCAAGTGAGGTCCTCTCTGACATATGGTCTCAGTTCAGATGTGTAATCTTCATGTCCGGAACTATGAAGCCTATAGATGCGTTTGCAGAGACTGTGGGTCTAAAATCCTATACCTACACTATCGTACCTTCTCACTACAGCACAGAAAAAGTTAGATCTATGATACTGACAGGGGTCACTACAAGAGGAGAACACCTAAGTGAAGATATGTGTAGGAAATATATAGATGTCATTAAGACCTTTGTTAGCCTACTTAACGTGAATAGAGCAGTATTTACTGCTAGTTATAGAGTTCAGGACGAGCTGATAGAAGCAGGTCTCCTAGAAGAGATAAATGATTATGGAGAACTGTTCATAGAGAAGAGAGATATGAAAGGCGATGAGGCTAGAAGACTATTAGACGAATTTAAACTCAGAGGTCGTAAGAAGAGAAATGGAATACTGATAGCACCCATGGGTGGAAGGTTTACTGAGGGTACAGACTTTCCAGGAGAAGAACTAGAGGCAATAATACTGGTAGGTATACCCTTCGATAAAGTAACTGCTAGAACCAGGAAATACATAGAGTACTATGAGAAGCTCTACGGAAAAGAAAAAGGTAGGTATTACGCATATGTAATCCCAGCTCTTAGAAAAGCTTCTCAAGCTATGGGAAGAGCTCTGAGATCCGAAAGAGATAAAGCCATTATAATAGCTGCTGATACCAGATACAAGAGATATCTCGAACTCCTACCAGACTACTTTACTACCTCTTGTGTTCAAGTATCTATAGCTGAGTATAAGGAGAAGCTAAAGGAACTCTGTTCACTTCTTAATAGTAGTACTTCTTGAATTTCATGGTTTTTAAGATAATAGAATCATAAAGAAGAGACGCTTGAAATATTGAATTATTTTCGGTGTATACCGAAAATGAATTCCTGTAAAGGGGCCTCTGCATCACTATAGATTAGTACATTAAATCCTAACTTTTCAAGAGTTCTTGAAAGGATCTGTACATCAGTTACCTCCTTATGTGTTTCGACTATTATACGCTTCACTATTCCTCTCCTTAAGATACTCTCTGATCCCTTTAGTACTTCAAGTTCAGCTCCTTCCACATCTAGCTTGAGCAGATCAACTCTTTTTAGTTTTAGAATGTTTAATAGATACTCCAAACTAATCACTCTGATAATCTCTATCTTCTCTACACCTCCCATACGTTCAGCGTAACCTCGTACTATAGTGGAATTAATAGTGTCCTTAGTGATGTATAATCTCCTAGTACCACTTGAACCTGCCAGTCCTAATCTTAGCGGAATCACATTGTGTAGTGAATTTAGTGCCAGGTTTTGTCTGAGTAGCGTATAGTGTTCAGTAAAGGGTTCTAAGGACACTACGATACCGTTATTGCCTACTAACCTAGCTGCTTTAAGAGTATACAGTCCTATAAAAGCACCTACATCCACTACTACCCATCCTGGTCTGGGCCTAAAGATCTTTAACACCTCGTAGTCGGGATAGTAGAAGATGTGTAGGATATTAGACCACGTACTACCTATGATCTCTAGTGGTATACTCACTTTTAGACCTAGAGGTAGTCCTATGATCACTTTAGGTCTCTTTAATCCTACTTCTTTCACAAGCGATAGTAGTGTTAAATATAGAACTTTATATAGAGGTACTCTACACGTAATAGATTTCTCTATGTTTTCAAGTACTAAAGGATTATACACTTTAACTCATGGGGTTAGGGTACTTTAATATTGATTAATCTTTTCGATAGACTATCTGAGAGCTTTCATTATACTGGCTAACTTCATAGCAATACTTTCCAATTTCTGTATGCTAGAGGGCCTAAGGAGATCTATACTGCCCTTATGGGTATCGATGTACCTCATTCCCTTCCTCTCTAGGACATTTGCTAGAGCATACCACATTAGATCTGAAATCTTAAGACTCTTTGAATATTCTAAACATATTTTATCTATCAAGTTAAGAAAGTCAGGGTATGGAGGATATTGAGGAGTATGTGCAATACAGAACTTTATAAAATCGTCTATATCTATGTTCCAACATAGTAGTTTTATAGGATTTGCTATTCTGGTACGAGGTTTGTAGTATGCTATTACTACATCCTCTATTTGAGGTACAGTACCTACAAGCTCTTTCCATGTGCTTATTATGTTCTTTGACCCTGTTCTCCTCTTTAGATAAGTTGGGAATAGCGGTTCATTATCTATTAGATCTCCATATCTACCGAGTATTAGATACTCTCCTTCTCCTAGTACTGCTGATGCTACGAGTAGATCTCCTAGCTTTCCAATTAGCTCCTCTCCCATACCAGCTTTAAAGGCTATTAGTGATGTTCTTATTCTCTTGACTATGCCTACTACTCCTATGTCTAGTTCTTGTGCTATACTGAAGATGTTCTTAGTAACCTCTATAAGCCTATTCCTAAAGGCCTCTTTGGCCTCGTGATAGGGCTTGAAAAATATCTCTGTAGGTGGGAAATCTCCGTCTCTTACGAGAATATTGAAATTGAGTTTATCATGTTTTAGACATTTACGCATGGTCTTAAGCTCTAAGAGATCAGCATGTAAACTCACCAATCTGCTGGACTCTTCCTTCTCTGATAATTGTCTTACTGGTAGTATAGTCGTAGATAATCTATACCTACCGGAAGGATAATGTACATATCCGTATACTATAGCACAGAGAGTTCCTATAAATAGGTCTAAGGGGAGGGGATCGTAGGAGGAGTCTACTGCTACTATGGAGTACTCATTCTTGGGTTCACTATATCTCTTAACCTTACCTTGAAAATTTTCAGAAATGAGTTTTAGATTTTCGAGTATCTGAGAGTTTTCAGTTTCTAACTTTTCAATCAATTCTTCAGCCTCTTTCTCCAGCTTGAGTATCAAGTCCGTATCTAGGAGGTCTATTTCCTCTAACTCTTCACGAGTTTCCATCTACCTCTCCCTCAACCGACTGTAGGTGTGTAGTAGTACTGGTCTCTTGAAGGGGCTCAATAATCCCGCTAGAAAGAAATCCCCAGGTCCTAGTATTCCTAGTTCTATTCCTCCTACATCTACTATGTTTCCTATCTCCTGTAGGTCAGTAGCTACTTGAAGTCTGCTGAACATTACGCTGTTTATATTTGAACGTATATCTGTAGATATGTCAGAGATCCATCTCTGACTTGCTAGTACTAATCCTAGACCCCATTTCCTACCCTCTCTAGCAGTCCTAGCTATGGTGTAATTGGCTGGATAACAGCCTTCACTAGCATAGTTTTGAGCCTCGTCTATTATCACTATAGTATCTACAGGTTCTCCCTTAGTCTCTATTCTCCTCCATAGCTCGTCTAGTATTCCCGCTACTATGTTCCTCCTGATCTCCATTATTTCATTCGATAGATCTACTATTATACAGTTCTCCCCACTTAACAATAGGTCTACAATATCACTATAGGTATACGTTCTCTCATTCAACCTCTTAAAGGTGTCCTGGGGAACTTTTTGAAGTATCTTAAAGGTCAGTTTGAGAGGAGTTGCCCCTTTAGCTCCCATACGCCTAGCCGTTCTCAACAGTACTTTTAGATACTTCTCTCTACTCCATACTATTCTCTTGAGATCTACATCATTCACTGATGGTGAGGTAGTGGAGTTCTCTCTTGACAGGGAGTTAAGCACTCTTTCGAACATAGAGCTCTCTCCTCCCGTAAGTACGTAGAGGATCGTAGCCGAGTCTGTATATTCTCTAAGCCACTTATCGAGTTTTGCTCTACTAGCTATAGCCTGTGCTACAGATTCTGGATCTAGTACTATGTCTGTATCGCTTACAACTAAATATTTATCCTTGAAGTAGGGTACGTAATCTCTTCCAGAGTGATCGAATACTAAAACTCTCTTACCTATTCTAGCGAGCTCGTCTACTAGGATTCTTATAGTATGGGATTTCCCGCATCCAGTAATCCCTCCTATCCACAGATGATAGTATAGGAAGTCTGGATTTAGTGGTATATCCCATTTCGAGTACTTGTGATAGCCTATGTATATAGTTTTACCCACCGGTACTATTATCTCTAGGTCGCTTTTTTCAAGTGGTAATACCTCACTACTTGTCGTAGGGGGTTCTGGTACAAAGGGTTCAAATCCTTCACTCCCAATTACACCTAATAACTCTATTACCGCATTAATGTACTCCATTCCTTTTGCTGCCTTAGGATCTGTCACTAGAAAAGGTGAATATCTGTTGAGTATAGGGTTTCCCACGAAAACTTTTCTTACAACACCTATGAAGTCGTAGTGATCTCCTTTTATTTTGACCAGGTCTTCTACCTTTACCTTACCTTTCTCTACTCTCATAATAGCGTTTTGGATGGAGGTGTGGCTAAGAACTCTACCCTTAAATTCTCTCAAGTTTACACCTTGATAGGTACTTTTACGCTAATATAAGTCTCATAGTAAGGGTTAGGTGAAAGTAAAATCAATACCTATGTACTCTTTGATATAAGTTCTACAGCGTATTGAAGTGCTCTGTACTCGTTCTTCATGAGCTTTCTTCTCAAACTTTCAACCTTTACCTCATCAGTACTCTTAGTGCGCTTATCCTTGAGTATGCATTTTCCACCTGCAATCATCTCCTTAGAGACTATTAAATCCCCTCTAGAGGTCTTTAATCTTACCTGTAAAACTTTTCCAGTGGGTGTAGTGGTTATCCTCATGAGGACTCCCTCTATGGTCTTCACTATTCGATGTGGCATATTCTCTCCCTCTTGTAGCCTATACTTAGTCTCTGTCGAGATTTATATTCTCTTTCTTAACTCTCTAGCTCTATATAGAAGGTCTGAAGTCTGTAGTATACGATTTCTCATTAAAAGTAACTTTAGAGTCATTATCGGTAAATAATGTACTAATTTCAGATTTTAGTAAAATGATTTTGTATACTAAGATATATATTGGACTAATCCTATAAGACTACCATGAGTAAAGATCAAGCGATAGGAGTGCTAATGCTATTAGGTAGTATCATAGCGCTGATAGTCTATGTATGGGCAGTACTTCTATCTGAATGGTGGGTGATAGTCATAAAATTGACAGGTGTGCTTGCTGTAGGCGCTGTATTGGTGATACTAGCATGGATAGGGTATACATTGGCGACAACACCCCCACCTAAGCCTATTGAGGAAATTGAAAAAGAGCTAGAGGAGGAACTAAAGAAGGTAGAGGAGGAAGAAAAGAAGGAAGAGGAAAAGAAAGAAAGCAAGTGATGACATTATTTTACCCGTATTTTGTCCAAGAGTATCAGCTCTCTCTATTAATCCGCTACTATTATGTATGAGAGTGTATATTAATTAACTGATTACGGATATTAGATGGTATATATCCATGATAGCAGCAGTAGCCGATGTACACTCGCCTAGATACATTGACCTATTTAGACATGCTATCAAATCTACTCCATGGGATAGTGTAGAAATTCTGATGTTTATAGGGGATATGATCAATAAGGGGAAGGTCTATGAGTATAGTAGAGTACTTGATTCGCTTAAGAA
>Ga0190313_1002047_pt1 | contig 10140 bp, 9 predicted proteins | sample 4870071011_MG_FD_169989 | JGI IMG/M metagenome (GOLD analysis project Ga0190313, IMG submission 169989) | Hydrothermal vent sediment bacterial communities from Southern Trench, Guaymas Basin, Mexico - 4870-07-10-11_MG | ecosystem: Environmental > Aquatic > Marine > Hydrothermal vents > Sediment ...
TGAAGGACCTGAACACCGGTGAGACCTTCCGTGCGGATATGGATTCCCTCTCCGGGTCCTATGCCATTCCTCTCTGTGTTCTTCCATCCCTCTCAGCAGGGGACCAGCTTTTCATGGCCGCTTCGGAGTCCACATTTTACTGCGAGGAGTCGTTCCTCTTTTCCGGTGGCTTATCTCTGGTGCAGAACCTGACGCTTTACGACATCACTCCCCCCAAGGTTCACTTCCTCTATCCCGCTGACGGTTCCATCCTGTCAATGAGCTCGGAGCTTGTTTTCTACACGCAGGCCAGCGATGACGATATGGTTTCCTCCGTTAGCCTTTACTACTCCGACGGCGGTTATTTTAGCGCACTTCCCATGACCTGCGAGGTGAACGATTCCACGGACTGGGATGGGAGCGGCACTCTGGATTCGGACATATTCGGCGTTTCACTTGGGATTCCGGGAGTTCCAGAAAACATATCGTTCTATGTTTCCGTGGAGGACAGGGCCGGCAACACGGCCTGTTACCCTGAGAATTATACGACGGAACCCCGGACGATCAGTCTCGTTGATACAATTCCTCCGTCCATCGCTCTTTCCGCCATTGCGAGCATGGAAGCCGGTATTTCTACCGATGTCTATTCAAGTGTGGCCGATGACTGGCAGGTCTCCGCTGTTTACCTTGATTACATCGATGTATCCGGTTTTGATCACAACACCACCATGGAGAGCTGCGGCAACGGAAGTTTTCGGGGCGAGATATCTGGGCAGAGCACGGGCCAGGTGAGATATTCCGTGGTCGCATTTGACGGAAGGAACTGGAACTCAACTCCTCCCTTCACCGTCCCTGTCGTCGATACTACGCCCCCTGAAATAGAGCACGAACCCCTGAACAGCATGAACGCGGGGTCGTCCTCCGCGATAATCGCCCTTATCACCGATGTGAGCGGGGTTCATAACGCGACCCTTCACTATCAGGGCGTTGGTGATACCACCTTTTCTTCCGTCCTGATGTCTGAAGACGGGGACAACTTCACCGCTGTCATACCAGCTCAGTCAGAAACAGGAGAGGTTCGTTATTTCATTACCTGCGATGACGGACTCAACTCTGCTCGTCTTCCGGAATCAGGGGATATAGTGGTTCCTGTCTATGACGCCGGGACCCCTGTCATCGAATCCGTTTCCTGCGGACCTGCGGATGTAGGATCTCAGATCCCCGTCACCGCGGAGATCAGCGATGACATTGGAATTTCTTCCGCCACGCTTTACTACAATCTTTCCGGCTCTTCGTCTATGAGTTCCATCCCGATGTCCGTTGTCTCTGGGGATTCTGCGTCAGGGGTATGGACCGCTCTCATTCCTGCTATGGATATGCCCCTTGTCCTCTGGTATAGAATAGAGGCCACCGACGGGACGAACAATATCACCTACCCGTATCTCTCCATGGAGCCTCTCAGGGTGGAAGACCTCAGTCCTCCTGTGGAGATATCAGCGGACATACCCTCTGCTGTGAACATCTCCGGCCCCGCGACATTTTCCATCACCGCCTCAGACAACTACCGCATCGTTTCCGTTCGCCTCATGGAGGTTGCGGATAACGGCACATGGTTTATCTCGCATTCCCTTTCGTTATCCTCTGGCGGTGCGAGGAACGGTACCTGGAACACCTCTCTTTCGTTCGGCAGAACCGGGGATCTTCGCCTCTTCTTCGAGGTCTCGGACGGTGTTCATATAACAAGGTATCCTCGCTCCGGTTTTGTCAATGTCTCTCTGATCGACGATATACCTCCTGAAATTTCCGATGTCCAGGCCCGCCCTCTGTCGCACCCGCTTCCCGCGGTCCCCGGAGACAGCGTGGTGGTGGAGGCCTATGTGACGGATAACCTCTTGGTGGAGAGCGCAAGCCTTACATATTCCTCTCCCGGCGAGATGGTCCGAACCGTTTCCATGGTCTATGAGGGCTCGCACATCTTCTCGGCCGTATCCCTTCCCTCCTCATCCCCCGGCGACTTTCGCTATTTCGTTACCGTGAGCGACGGGTTCAGCACCGTCCGCTTTCCGCAGGATGGATGGCTGAGCATTTCTATTGTTGACAGAAGCCCCCCCATGATAATCCACAATATCCCCCTCAGGGTGGAGGCTGGCCGTTCCCCGTTCATATATGGTTCTGTTACGGATGATTTCAATCTTTCCTTCCTCACCGCTCATTACCGCTTCGTATCCGACAGCGGGATTGTCACTTCGTGGAGGGATGTGCCCGTGGTCATGGACGGCTCTGTTGTTTCCGATTCCGGTGTTTCCCGCTCCTTCTCCCTTCGCCTGCCATCGTTTTTCGACACCGGAATAATAGAGTTCAATATGTCCGCTTCGGACGGTTTCAACACCATTTACTCCCCTGCGGACTCATCCCTTTCCATCGGCGTGGTTGATACGACTCCTCCTTCCGTGGAGGTTCTGCCGCCTGCGCCTGTCTGTGCCGGGAACGAGAGTTTGATATATGTCCGCGCATCTGACATTACGGGTGTGAGCTCCGTCAGTTTGAGAACTTCGGACGGGAGGGTTTACACGGGAGAGTACACCGGCTCCGACAGCTCGGGGAACGGCACATATATGTTCAGGCTGACTGCGGATTCCGACCTTCTCTACACGGTAACAGCGGTTGATGGGCGCTACAATACGGGAGAGTACCCTGACAGCGGCTACTATCTGCTCCGTGTTTCTCACGGTTATTCTCCGCCTCCCGTGGATGTTTCCGAAGAGCCCTTCCTGGTCCTAAATGCCTTTTCCGGGATGCTTATCATTATTCAGGCCGCAGCTATTTTCCTCCTCATCATCTACAGAAAACTTATTTAAATCCCTGCCATACCTCCCTCCATGCCCACCAGAGAGGAGTTCAACGACTGGTACAATGAGATCGTCGAGAGGCTCGAACTGACCGACAAGAGGTACCCCATAAAGGGGATGAATGTCTGGAGGCCGTACGGCTGGAAGCTGATGAGGAACATAGACAGCCTTATCCGGCAGGAGTTCGATTCCACGGGCCACGAAGAGGTTCTGTTCCCTCTGCTGATACCGAAGGACCAGTTCGCAAAGGAGGCCGAGCACATTAAGGGCTTCGACGCCGAGGTCTACTGGGTCACCCATGCTGGCCTTAACGAGCTGGATGTTCCGCTTCTCCTGAGGCCGACGAGCGAGACCGCCATGTATCCGATGTTTTCTCTCTGGGTGAGGGCCCATACGGACCTTCCACTGAAGATCTACCAGCTGGTGAACACCTTCCGCTACGAGACGAAGCAGACCCGCGCCTTTATTCGGGTGAGGGAGATACACTTCTTCGAGTCGCATACCTGCCATGTGGACTTCGAGGATGCGGAGAAGCAGGTGGACGAGGACACCGAGATTCTCAGGAGGTTCGCACGGAAGCTCTGCATCCCTTACCTTCTGTGCAAGAGGCCGGACTGGGACAAGTTCGCAGGTGCATACTACACCCTCGGAATAGATGCGCTCATGCCCAACGGGAAGGCGCTTCAGATCGGCTCCATCCATCAGTATAAGGAGAACTTCTCCAGACCCTATGACATAAAGTACGAGGACGAGAACGGAGAGCACAGGTATGTTCATCAGACAACGTTCGGTATGAGCGAGCGCCTTGTGGGGACAATAATAGGCGTCCACAGCGACGATAAGGGGATAATAATCCCGCCGGCAGTGGCGCCGTATCAGGTGGTCATCGTGCCGATAATCTCGAAGAAGGGGGCGGAGGAGGTCATGGCAGCCGCAACGGAACTCAGGAACGAGCTCTCTTCCTCCGGGATACGGGTGCACCTGGACGACAGGGACCTCCGGCCCGGCAACAAGTACTATCACTGGGAGGAGAGGGGTGTCCCTCTCAGGGTGGAGATCGGGCTTCGCGACATCGAAAAGAATTCCGTGGTGCTGGTCAGGAGGGACACGGGTGAAAAATCTTTCGTGCCCAGAGAAGAACTGATCGGAGCGGTATGGGATGCCATGGATGCCATGGAAAAGAATCTCTGGGACCGGGCGGAGCGTAGGCTCAGAGAGAACATACTCATTGTCGATTCCATAGATGACATCGCCGTTTCCGAGGACGATGATACCGCTTCGGGAATCTATTCGCTTCCGTGGTGTGGCTTAGAGGAATGTGCCCATGCGATAGAGGATAGAACAGGGTTCGGCCTTCTGGGTGTTCCGAGTGACAGGGGAAATAAGGAGTATGCCGGCAGTCATGAAGGGAAAAAGTGCGCGGTGTGCGGTAAGGATGCCGTGTCCATGGTGATGGCTGCAAAGTCAATGTGAAGAAAATAGAATAAGGGATTTTTGATTCACTCTTCCTGCGGCTTCGAGTAGAGCAGGTATCCCACAATGCCGAAGCCCACCAGAAGGACCGTGAGTGCGTATATCCCGGAGTTTTCCACGGTGAGTATGTTCCATGAGTTGTAAAGCACTCCCCAGACGAGATAGAGGCCTATGCCTGCGAATATCATCAGGAAGTACAGCCACTTTGCTGCAAGTCTCGGTACATCGTCAGCCTTTGTTTCGCTCATGTTATCATCTCCTCAAATATCCATCCATATAAAACCTTTCTGTTTCTCATTGCCCCTGCCATCTCCGATACAGGTCGTGCTCTATGCCGAGAGAATCGAGGATTCTGCCAGCCACAAAGGAGACCATGTCGTCCACAGTTTCAGGCCGCGTATAGAACTCCATCATCGGCGGGATTATAACGGCTCCGACTTCGGCCAGTTCCTTCATGTTCCTGAGAACTATCTGGCTCAGCGGGAGTTCTCTCGGGACGAGGGTCAGCTTCCGCTGCTCTTTTATGGCCACCGCCGCTACTCTAGTTATCAGGTTATCGGCTATGCCGCAGTTTATCTTCGCCAGAGTAGAGCTACTGCACGGAACGATGACCATGGCCTCGAATGGTGTTGTACCCGAGGATATGTCCGCGGAAAGGTCGCTGTTATCGTATATGGTAATCCCCTCTCTTCTGTAATCTTCCGGGGTCTTTCCCGTCTCGAACTCCATGACCTTTTCCCCGTTCTCCGAGAATATGAGCCCCATGTCGCATTTCGCATTTGCAAGAGCCTCTATCACCTTTACGGCTATGGGGCCTCCGGACGCTCCGGTTATTCCCACGATTATCCTTTCTGCCATGACTTCTCCCATGGCCCCGCCCCTTTTATGGCTTTCGTCAGTGGGGCATCAGTGTGTTGCCCGCGAAGTTTTGCCTCAGCCTGTATCCCAGCGCCTCCTTCATCCGGCTCATTGCGTTGAATCCGGTGCAGTGACCCGGCATGACCATGAATTTCTTTCCTTTCATGTATTCTATGGTGCTGTCTATGAGGCCGAGCGGTGCGCTCCCCATGTGCATTCCCCCAATCACCAGCATCACATCCTTCCCGCTCACCTCTTCGGCGTATTCTATTATGTTCGTTATGCCGGAGTGAGAGCAGCCGGTTATGAGCATCACTCCTTCTGCGAGGTCTATGATAATGGCGGTGTCATCCTTCAGCGGGTCCTGAATGTAATCTTCTCCGTCTTTCAGGAACATCCCTTTATGCCCGTTCTCCCATTCCTCTCTGTTCTTTATCGGTATCTCTCCTAGGATTGTTATGCCGTCGCCGATGCTGTGCGGCCCGGTAACCTCGTGGAATCTTTCTGTTATTCTGTCCCCTTTTTCCGGTATGCCGATGTATCGGGGCTCTCCTTTCTTCGAGTACTTTTCCGCAAAAACATCGGGATGTCCGTATATCTCCAGGTCGTGGTTCGCTCTCACCAGCCAGGGAAGGCCTCCGGTGTGGTCGTAGTGGCCGTGGCTCAGGACCACAGTGTCTATCTCCTCCGGTGCTATGCCCAGATTGCTCATGTTGTACCTGAGAACATCGGGGGTCTGGCCGGTATCGAATAGAATGCTCCTGCCGTCCTTCTCTATAAGTATCGACTGGCCGTGCTCGGCCCACATGCTCCCGGATGCCGTGTTGTCCACCAGTGTTATTACCCTCATGGTATCTCCGATACGGCTTATGCTGTGGATGTATTAGAATTTTCTGCCTTAATCTTTCATCCTCTCCTCAATCATCCCCCAGTTTATTCCCCGCACCTGCGTCCCCTTCACCTCCAGAACATACGAGGCCGCCGCCGCTCCCGCCAGGCCCGCTTCTTCCGTCTTCATCTTCCTGCTCAGCGCTGCGTAGAAGCCCCCTTTATAGGCATCTCCGCACCCGATGGTGTCCCCTATTCTGTCAGGAGAGATGGCCGGAATCTCCGCTGTGCCATCGTGGGTGTATATCACGCTCCCTCTCTCTCCCAGCGTCTTGACATATATGTCGGTGAGGTTTAGGATCTCCTCCTCTCTCTTTATTCCGAGCAGTTTCTTTGTGGTCTCCCACTCGTTCTCGTTGGTGAAGTAGATGTCCGCCCTCTTGAGCATCTCCCAGAGGCTGTTTTCGTCGTATATGTAGTGTATCTCCTGACCCGGCTCGAACCCAACGGTTATGTCCCTGTTCCTCTCCTTCACCGCGTCTATCAGCCGCTTGTAGAAGGCGGGATGGCCGGTTCCGATGTGCAGTATGTCTGACCCGCCGGCAAGGTCCACCATTCTTCCGGGTATGTCCCTTTTCGCCATTTTGCCCATTGCACCCTGATAGAAGAGGCCCGCCTGCTTTCCGGCAGTGTCCGATATGATTATGGATGTCGGCGTCTTCTCTCCTTTTATCTCCGTTATGCCTCCGGTCTCTATGCCGTTCCTTCTCAGTTCATTCCTGTAGTCGTGTGGGAAGTCGCTCCCCACGAAGCTGATAATCCCTGTCTTCAGACCGAGCTGTGCCGACATGATGGAAAGGTTCCCTGCGGTCCCTCCGAAGGAGTCGGTTATCCCTTTTGCCGCCACGGATGTGTCCGGCCCCGGAATCCTGTCCACCGAGATTATCCTGTCGATTACCAGATGCCCTGCCACTGCCAGTTTCATGCGTGGGTGTAAGACGTGCTGGTATTTATGGGAATCTATAAGTAGGAACGGGGCGATGCGCTTCCGTGGAATACGATATAGTCGTTGTTGGTGCGGGCCCTGCCGGTTCTTCCGCCGCCCACGAGGCCGTAAAGAAGGGCGCAAAGGTCCTTGTACTGGAAGAGCACCCGGAAATCGGCGTACCCATCCAGTGCGGAGAAGGGCTCACCGAGTGCGAGATGAAGAGGGCCGGCTTTTCTCCGAATTCGAGATGGGTCGTTCACCGTTCACCTGGCTCGGTGCTCGTTGTTCCGAACGGTGGGAGGATGCTCAGCACGGAACCGGTTTACAGCATAGACCGTGCGGTCTTTGATCAGGAGCTCGCGGAGAGGGCCGAGGGGGAGGGGGCCAGTTTCGAAACCGGCCAGCACGTCGTATCATTGAGAAAGAATGCCGGAAAATGGGAGATAAGGACCAGAGGGCGGGACAATCTGTCGGTCGCTGCGAAGGTGGTGATCGGGGCGGACGGTCCGGTGTCCGTGGTGGGCAGGACCTCCGGCGCGTATCTGACGAGACGAACCGTTGTTGGTGTCGGTTACAATGTTCCTCATGCGGAGATAGACGACCTCTATCACTTCTTCTTTTCATCGAAATGGCCCGGCGGCTATGCGTGGATATTTCCCAGAGGGGATTCCTACAACATCGGTGTGGCCACTTTTTCCAGAAACCCTCTCAAACTTCTTCGCGAGTTCGCAGCGGAGCGCGGCATAAGGATAGAGGGGCGGTTCACCTCCGGTGTCATCCCCGCAGGTTTCGATATGAAATTCTACTCTCTCACAGATGGCGGGGCCAGCCTTCTTCTCGCGGGTGATGCTGCCGGCCTGACGCATCCCATAACCTATGGAGGCATATATCCCGCCGTGATGTCCGGGAGATTGGCGGGCAGGCTCGCCGGTGACGCGGTCTCCTCGGGAGAAGCTCTTCCTCCGGGCAGGTACGATCGTCTTCTCCGGCGGAGTGATTTCTTCGTGAAGAGCGCGCCCGCGGTCAACAGGGCCATATACTCCTTCTCCGACGAGGAGTTCGATTTCCTGGGGGATCTGGTGGGGGACAGACCGATCTCAGAACTCAGTCAGCTTCGGGCCGCCTTTCGTCTCATCTCCAGTGGGAGGTGGGGGATGATGGGCAGGCTCCTTCGGATAAAAGACGCTCTTTTCGGCGGCATCTGCTGAGAAAACTATTTCTAGTATGAGCCCAATCCCTCTCATATGATGTCAGGACTCTGCCACATCTGCGGCCGGCCCGCCACGAGAACCTGCCCAGCCTGCGGAAAGCCTGTCTGCGAGCACTGCGTGGAGCAGGGGAGCGGAATCTGTCTGGTATGTAAGTTGAAGAAGAACGATGATCTCCCCGGCGACAGGGAAGGCGGAGAGAGAAGGATCTTCAGTTAAAGAAACTCCTGCACCTCTTCTGGCTCTATTTCAAGGGCCTTCAGGGCGTATTTGAGCGCTTTCTTCTTTATTATCTTTATCGCGGACGGATCGCGGGCGAGAATGCTCTCCATGACGATGGGCGCGTTTGCGTTGTAGTCCACGGCGAATTCCGAGAAATACAGTCTTGCGTTCTCCGGGTCGATCTCCGCCGCCCTGTTGTACATCTTCTCCGCTTCGTTGAAGTTGCCTATGGAGTTGCAGAAAGCCCCGTATGAGCTGTAATAGAACGGATTGTCACCATCCAGCTCTATCGCCTTTTTGTAGGCCTCGGCCACCTTCTCAGCATCGATCTCCTGCACGAACTGGGCGGCCTCCGCATAGTTGAAGTAGGTGTCCGCCACATCGGGTGCGGCTTTGATCGCCTTCTTGAAGGCCTTGACCGCTTTTTCGTACTCTCCTTCCGCCAGATATGTCTGGCCCTTTATCATCTCTTTTTCAGCCTCATCCGCTGCCATCTGTTCACCGGATAAGCAATGATTCGAGCGTTCATAAAGGTTTCTATCAGGTTATCTGTTCCGACTGTCGTGTCATATCTGACCGCAACCTTTTTTAGTACCCTGCGGATATGCCCTCATGGGTGACCAGTGGGAAGACCTGCTTGCCTTTGCTCCGGAGGAGGAGGTTGACGCCTATGCCAGAAAGCAGCTCAGGCAGGCCCTGAAGGAGTACACTTCAAGGAGCCCCCCTCATCTCGCCAGAATTTCTTATGTTACGAATGGCATGCGCTATCTCAGTTTCCCGGTGGCGATTCAGGAGGTCGATGAACCCCATGACTTTCAGATTCTGTTCTACAAGCCGGAGTTGAAGATGAACTGGGACTTCAACCTGCCCGTCAAGGAGGTGCATGTGGGCCAGAAGGGGATGGGCTGGATGAAGTACTTCAATTACGACCCTTTTTCCCTCAACAAATGGGGAGATTTTCAGTACGCCAAGAAGAAGACCGTGATGCTTCGCGCGTTTATGGAGCACTACTTCGTTCCCGAGTCCATAAAGACCGCCTCGAAAACCCTTGGAGAGGAGAAACAGAGGAGTTACATCCCCCGCCTTCGCATGATGGACGAGCTGTGGCATGATGTTCGCTCCGGTGTCATTCCGTTCCAGATAAAGGTGTGTATCTATACGAAGCAGGACAGGTACACCTTTTCCCTCAATCTCGTTGAAGGAACCCTCATTCAGGACTTCAGGGCGGGAAAGGTCTCCCCCAAGAACCTCGTTAGAAGGAAGCCCATGGATTCTCTCCTGTTCGATGAGGTGTTCGCTTCCATCGATCTACCGCCTCTTCCGAGAAAGGTGATGAGGATTGCCTTCGAGAGCAAGACCATCTCGGTTCCCGAGGTCTCTCACATATTCGGGGTATCCTCCCAGATGGCCGAGAACAACCTGAAGAGCCTCCAGAGCCGCGGAATAATAAAGATGGTGGGGAAGCCACCGTCTCAGGTGTATGAGATAGATATGGATGGCCTCGTGGGGCTGCAGAAGCAGCTGAAAAAGGAGATTGAACGGCTGGAGAAGAAGCGCACCTAAATATGCCTGTATTTCAGACCGATCTCGAGTATTATGAATATGATCGCCACCACCATGGCCATGATGAACACGCTGAACTGGCTGCTTCCGCCGCTTTCCTCGCTTACTGATGCGGTGTATGTGGGGCTTATGGTATATCCGTCCTCGTCGGTTATGTTGAATGTGTAGAATA
>Ga0190313_1002048_pt1 | contig 10140 bp, 6 predicted proteins | sample 4870071011_MG_FD_169989 | JGI IMG/M metagenome (GOLD analysis project Ga0190313, IMG submission 169989) | Hydrothermal vent sediment bacterial communities from Southern Trench, Guaymas Basin, Mexico - 4870-07-10-11_MG | ecosystem: Environmental > Aquatic > Marine > Hydrothermal vents > Sediment ...
AAGAGATTATGAGATGAGGGAAATCTTTGTCGATATCACGCCTGGGAACTGGAATTTCCGCATAGGAAAGCAGCAGATAATATGGGGTGAATCAGACGGCTTTAGAATGGCTGATGTAATAAATCCTCTTGATTATTCATGGCATTATTTCTTTCCATCATGGGAAGATATCCGCATCCCTCTGTGGGGAGTTGATATCATGTACTCACTTCCTTCCATGAATGAGTACACATTCGAGTTTGTATGGCTTCCCGGCGCATTTAATAACGGGTTCCAGCCGAACAAACTCGCACCTTTTGGATCAAACTGGTCAACGGGTTTTTTCAATCAGTACTTTCATTCCAGCATAGGAAAATCATTTCCAGGCATGGAGCCATTTTTTCCGGGTTTTGTAGCACTTGGAACAGATAATAGTACAGGAACAATACAGTATTTCAACAAGGCGGTTGAAAAATCAGCGCCTGATAATTCTATTCAAAACAGCGAAGTCGGCATGAGAATCAATGCCATGTTCGGAGCTTTTGACGTATGTTTATTCGATTTTTACTCAAGAAGCGACAACCCTGTTTTTGAAAAGGACTGGTTTTCGAAATTTTTTAATGGAGTGATGGGCGGGAATCTATACGATTATCAGGATGAGATATTTCAGTATCCCTGGGTAAACAAGACCGGCGCAACATTTAACGTATATGAAGAGGTTACAGAGACCGTGTTCAGGGGCGAGTGTGTATATTCAATGGACGAGCCCTTTTTACCGAAAAATGCCTTTCCTGAAAATGCAACATCAGCGTTCATGGGCGGTGTTGGCAATGCTGTAATCATGACGGGCCAGGCTATGGGATACGGCGCATATGATGGAATTCCACTATATCCATCAGTGGATCCAGGCTATACCAAAACCTACTACAAAGACACATTTGCATATATGCTCGGTTTTGACAGGCCCACAATGATCACCTGGCTGAACCCCACAAAGTCTTTTTTTATAAGCGGTCAGGTTTTTCAGAAATATATTTTAAATTTTGATGATAATCAGACAACCATGGAGCAAAGCCACGACGATGTTCAGACACTTTTTACATTGCTGGTTAATACAGGATATTTTCATAACAAGATCAGACCCCAGGTATTTATGATGTACGACTGCAGCGGCGAGGGATGGGTACAGCCCCAGGTTGAATTTGTATACGGCAATTACTGGAGATTTGGAATAGGGGCAAATCTGATCTATTCAAACAACAAGACCCAGGGGTATTTCGGCGGCATGAGAGACAACGATGACCTTTATGCATGGGCAAGCTTTTCATGGTAATTTAAGTGTAAATGTTTAGCTGCCGGTTTTAATCAATAAAATTGTTTCATTGATTTCAACCGGTTTAATTAATCAGGAAATGTTTTGAAAAAATGTCTTAAAGTATGTTTTAGAAAAATGTCTTAAAGTATGTTTTAGAAAAATGTTTTGAAAGGGTAGGTAAGAATTATGAGATGTACCAGAAGTATTTTTTTTGCAGCAGTTTTAACTGCATTATGTTTTACAGTAGTTTCTTTGCCAGGCACTTCCGTGGTTTGTGCGGATGAAATGGGAAAGCTGATTAAGATTATAGACAAAAACAACGTTGATGAAATAAAGGATGCTCTCTCTGTATCCCATTATGTAAGAATTTCAGAGTGGGGACAGAAGGTAAGAATAACCGAACCCAAACCAAATAACCATAAGCCTTCGGATACATACATAGCTGCAACAGAGCAGAATAAAAAGGTTACGGTAGTTATGCATCCCAAAGATGGGCTGCTCAACTACAACGATCACGGTGGATGCCCGTTTCCTGATCCAAAAACAGGAATTGAAGTTCAGTGGAATTGTGAGAAGAGCTATAAAGGGGATGATTTTTTCTATCCATACATAGGTCATTTCATGGGCTCCAGGGGCGATGAAAGATCCATCGGAGGAGTATGGGCTGTTATTAAATGGGTTGGCAGAACCGACCTTGAGCCAATAGGGTCATTTGAACCTAATCCTAAGGGTGTTGAGCACAAGGAGCTTATCTACCAGACATATCCCTTTGAACTTAAGGGGACTTCCATCTGTACTGTAAGGTACCTTAGCCCTGACAAGGCGGATGACATGTGGATTTATGTTGCCAGTCTCAGAAGAATCAGGCGTATGTCAACTGCCCAGAGGTGTGACACATATATAGGCTCTGATTTTATTTATGACGACTTCAGGGGCGCTGCATGGAAGGTTGAGTCAGCAGATCATAAGCTTCTCGGATTAAAGGATATGTGGGTCTGTATGAACCAGATTGAAGATTTGAAATATAATAAGGGAACTCCATATCCCCAGAGGACAAACGAGATTTTGGAGAAACGGCCTGTTTATATTAATGAGGTTAAACACCATAACCCCAACTATATTTATGGGAAACGTATAGTATATTATGACAAACAGACATATATGCCTGTTCTGACAGATGTTTATGATGTAAAGGGCGAATTCTGGAAATGTATTCATTATCCACAGAATCTTAAGCCAACTTATGTTGATACAATTGCCTTTGATGTTTACGATATGCAGGCAAGATGTTCGACCCTTCTTAATTTTAAGGATCCTGTAACAGGCGGCGGCGGATTAACCATAAACAATAATCCTGAACCGAATAACTACTCCACAGCATATCTGAAAAAACTTGGACGATAGATGGTTGATGCTTTTTAGTTTATAACGATCTGGATAATTTTTTTAAAAAGGGGGACAGATTTGTCCTCCTTTTTAAATGCTGTTAAAGTTTTTATATTATCAGTAATGATTTGCTGTTTTTTTATTTTTTAAATTTATTTATATATATCAGGGAGAGTGGGCGGCTGAATTACAATATTAATTAAAACATTTAAAGGGAAAAGAATTATGATGAAATCAAATAAAGTCTTAATCTTGGCCACGGTTTTAACAGTATTTTGTTTTCTTGCAGTTCCTGTGTTTGGTCCTTCAGTTGTTTTTGCAGAAGAAAAAGGAAAATTGATTAAGGTGATAGACAAGAGTAACCTTGATGAAATAAAAGATGATCTGTCTGTGGCCCATCAAATCAGAATCAGCGAGTGGGGCATGAAGGCTAACCTCAGAGAAAAAAAACAGTACACCTATGAGCCTCCGCCTGGTTTTATGGCAGCCACGCTGAACAGGAAAACCAAGGTTACTCTAGACCCTGATAAAGGGCTTTTAAACTACTATGACCAAGGAGGCTGGCCCTTTCCTGAGCCTGAAAACGGCACAGAGATTATATGGAACGGTCTCAAGTCATGTTTCATGGGAGATGACTTTGATCATCCCTATGTGGGTCATTTCATGGGTCCAAGGGGTGATGAGAGATCAATAGGAGGTTCGTGGACTTCCATACAATGGGTAGCGAGAACAGACATTGAACCCTTAGGAGGCTTTAGCCCGAATCCCAATGGAATCGAGCACAAGGAAACTATTTTTCAGACATATCCTTTTGAGTTAAAAGGTACCTCCATACTCACTATAAGATATATGGCCCCTGAAAAAGAGGATAATATGTGGATCTATGTAGCAAGCCTTAGAAGAATCAGGCGCATGTCGGCATCCCAGAGGTGTGATACATATATCGGGTCCGATTTTATATATGACGACTTTGGCGGCATGTCATGGAAGGGTGAGTCTGCTGACTACAAGCTTCTGGAGGAAAAGGAAATGTGGCTGGGTATGAATAATGTTGATGCCATACCGTATTCTAAAGGAAAGCCATATCCCCAGAGAATTTCTGAGGATCTGGAGAAAAGACCCTGCTATATAATCGAGGTTAAGCATCACGATCCAAACTATGTTTACGGCCGCCGTGTAGTATATATCGACAAAGAGACATATACTCCTGTTACGACCGATGTATATGACACAAAGGGAAATTTCTGGAAATCTATCGTCTATTCTTCAAACATAAGGGATAACTATGTGGAAGGTGTGACATATGATGTTTATGATATGAAGGCAAGGTGCTGTACCCTGCTTGATATGAAGCAGCTTGTAACAAATAAATCAAATCATAAAATAAACAACAATTGGGACCCAAATCATTATACCACAGCATATATGAAAAAACTTGGACGATAAGAGAGTTGATGTTTTTTTGATCGTGTAAATTGTTGGCATGTATCAGGGAGAGCAGGTGACTGAATTAAAATATTAATTAAAACATTTAAAGGGAAAAGAGTTATGATGAAATTAAATAAAGTCTTAATCTTGACCACGGTTTTAATAGTATTTTCTTTTATTGCAGTTCCTTTGTCCGGCGTTTTCAGTGTTAGGGCTGAACAACTGGGGCCTTACATTACCGGTACGGAAAAAATGGGAAAGCTGATAAAGGTTATAGATAAAAATAATGTTGATGAAATAAAGGATGCTCTCCCTGTATGCTACTATGTCAGAGTTGCAGAGTGGGGATTGAAGATAAGAATAACCGAACCTAAACCGAATAATTACAAGCCTTCGGCTGCATATACAGCTGCAACCGAGCAGAATAAAAAGGTTAAGGTTATTATAGACCCCAAAAAGGGACTTTTGAACTATAACGATCACGGCGGATCGCCATTCCCTGGTCCTAAAACACTTGGTACTGCGGAAGAAAATTTAATAACAGGAATGAAGATTCACTGGAACTGCGAAAAGAGCTATAAGGGAGACGATTTTGTCTATCCATATTTTGGTCATTTCATGGGCCCAAGGGGTGATGAAAGAGCCATAGGAGGCGCATGGGATGTTATTAAATGGGTGGGAAGAACCGACCTTGATCCAATAGGGTCATTTGAACCCAATCCAAAAGGTGTTGAGCATAAGGAGCTTATCTATCAGACATATCCCTTTGAGCTTAAAGGCACTTCCATATGCACTGTGAGGTATCTTGACGCTGAAAAGACGGACGATATGTGGATTTATATTGCAAGTCTCAGAAGGATCAGACGTATGTCAACTGCCCAGAGGTGTGATACATATATAGGTTCTGACTTTATATTTGACGACTTCAGGGGCTGTTCATGGAAGGTTGAGACAGCGTATCACAAATTTCTTGGAGAAAAGAATATGTGGTTAGTGATGAATCAGGTTGAAGATCTGAAATATAGTAAGGGGGCTCCATATCCACAGAGAACTAATCCTATTATGGAAAAACGGCCTTGCTATATAAATGAGGTTAAACACCATGATCCAAATTATATTTATGGAAAACGCATAGTATATTATGACAAGCAGACATATTTTCCGGTTACAACCGATGTGTATGATGTAAAGGGTCAGCTCTGGAAGTCTATCAATTATACTCAGAATATTTTGGATAAATGTCTTGACACACTTTCGTATGATGTTTACGATATGCAGGCAAGGTGTTCAACTCTTATGAGTTTTAAGGATCCAAAAGGCGGAAGTGGACAAATTGTAAATTATAATCCTGATCCTAATAACTATTCCACAGCATATCTGAAAAAACTTGGACGATAGTACCTTTGAAAAAGGTGAAATGAATTCCTGAGGTATCTTAGGGTTCGCTTAAAATGTAAAGTTATTTTTAATATATCCCTTAATTATTGATAAAAGTCAGAGTGAACTAAAGATGATGGTTTCGTAAAAAGTTGAATTTTACCTCTGCGCTGTCATTCCCATGAAAATGGGAATCCAGTATTTCCAAACAGTTACACAATTCATGGATTCCCGCCTTCGCGGGAATGACGACTTTTTACGAGTGCATCAAAGATGATCTTTAGTTTATATTGTCAAGATCTGAATGGGGCTCGAATTTTTTATGGGAAGCTATTGTTTTGAAAATTTTTGTTTTGTTTCCTCAAGTTCCTCCCAGCGCAAATAGAGTTTTTCAAGTTCTGTTTCAATTTCATCAAACTGCTTTTTTAGCGCAGCTATTTTGTTTCCCTGTTCTTTGTATAGCTCCGGGGTTCCCAATTTCGCAAAGAACTTGTCCTTTTGCTCTTCTTTTTCCTCAATGACCATGGGCAGCTCATTTAGCTCCAGGTTTTCCTTGAAACTCAGCTTGGTTTTCAACCTGGGTTTCAGCCTGGGACTTTTTTTCTCAATTTTTTTTTCTTTCTCTAAAGGGATGGCGCTCAAAGAACGCTCTTTCCATTCATCATATCCCCCTGCATTTTCTTCCACAACCCCATCTTTCCTGAAGCCCAGGGTGCTGGTTACTACATTGTTAAGAAATTCCCGGTCATGACTCACCAGAAGCAAGGTGCCCTTATAAGCCAGCAGGAGCTCCTCAAGAAGTTCCATGGTCTCCAAATCAAGATCATTGGTGGGCTCATCAAATACAAGAAGATTTGCAGGTCTGGTGAACAGCCTGGCAAGCAAAAGGCGATTCTTTTCTCCGCCGGAGAGTACCCTTACCGGCTGTGCAGCCCGGTCAGGTGTGAAAAGAAAATCTTGAAGGTAGCCTATAACGTGTTTCTGCCTTCCATTGAAATCTATTAGATCATTGCCGTTGGTTATATTTTCTTTAACGGTTTTATCTTCATCCAGCTTATTGCGCATCTGGTCAAAGTAGGCAATCTTTAGACGAGTACCGGTTTGTACCTTTCCTTTTTGCGGCTCAAGTTCCTGCGTTAGCAGCAGTTTAATAAGGGTGCTTTTTCCGCAGCCATTGGGGCCTATGATTCCTATTCTGTCACCCCTGAGTATGGTGGCGCTGAAATTTTTAAGAATAATATTGTTGCCGTAGCTAAAGCTGATGTCTTTTGCTTTTATAACTATTTTGCCGGAGGGGTTGCTTCCCTGTATTTCCATTCGGGCGGTGCCCTGCCGGTTTCTACGGGCTGCATGCTCATTCCGCATCTTTTTTAGAGCCCTGACCCTTCCTTCGTTGCGGGTTCTACGCGCCTTAATGCCTCTACGGATCCATTGTTCCTCTTTGGCAAGCTTTTTATCAAAGTTGACATTCTGCTGTTCTTCGGATTCAAGCCAGGCATCTTTGCGCTTTAGAAAGGTACGGTAATCGCAGCTCCAGTCAAAAAGGCGTCCACGATCCAGTTCAATAATGCGGTTGGCAATACGCTGCAAAAACATGCGATCATGGGTAACAAAGAATACGGTTTTTTCATAACGAACAAGGAAGTTTTCCAGCCATTCAATGGTTTCAACATCAAGGTGGTTGGTGGGCTCATCAAGGAGCAAAATATCAGGGTCATTGGCCAAAGCCCTTCCTAATAATACACGGCGTTTCATTCCCGCAGAAAGAGACCCTGCCTCCAGGCTGCCGTCCAACTTTAATAATGAAAGGGTTTTTTTGATTTGAGTATGCTTTTTCTGCCCTTCATAACTGCCGGGATGCCTGCTTTGCGTATTGCCGAATCCAGCGGCAATACAGTCATAAATTGGACCTGAAAGTATGTCCGGAATATCCTGGGACAGAAGAGATGTCCTGATATGTGATTTTATAATGCGCCGACCGCTGTCCTGCTCAATGGAGTTGTGAATGATTTTCATGAGGGATGATTTACCGGCGCCATTACGTCCCAGGAGGCAGATCTTTTCCCCTTCATGTATCTGGAAGCTGATATCATCCAGAAGTGTGGGCCCCCCGAATGAAAGTGATATGTTCTGAAGATTAATTAAGGCCATATTTTAGATTAATTCAACCCTAAACCAACCACTAAACCCACAGCAATACCTAAACCAACAAACATAGATCCTATAACTATACCAATAGCGATATTACCATTGCCTAACTGCTTTGACGTATCAAAAGGTGTAATCCCGTCCAGTATTTTATAACCCAGCATCATAAATAAAATGGTCAATAAAGCGCCTAAAATCGCATATATAAAATTTGATACAACAATAGCTATTTCCATGATTCACACCTATTTTAATATCTGTTTAATGGATTTAATTTTCGTCACATAGTTCAGGGTTTCCTTACTGTGTTTACCTGTAACCTTAGGCAATGTTTGTTCTATGGAACTCCATAAATCAGGATTTATACCTGTTCGTTTTGCATGTCTTTGTGCTTTAATAATATTCCCTTTGCCTGCGTTATAAGCGCCGAATGTGAAATCCAGGCGGTCTTGAAATGGCCTGTCTGCTTTAAATAAATTCCAGATAGAACGGTTATAGGAAATACCCGCTGCAATATTCCACTGTGGGCTGTTGCCACTGCCTTTAATATACCGATGACGTTTAATAATTTCTTCATAAGTTGTCGGCATAATCTGCATAAGCCCAATAGCGCCCACATGGGATTTAGCATTTTTTTTAAGTCTCGATTCCGCTATTGCCTGGGCCTTAAAATGATGCCAGTTAAAAGCCGGGCCAAAATTACGTTTAGTGTATTTTGAGAAGTATTTGTCATAACGGGTGACGTTGTTATAACGGTGGAAGTCTTCTCCATAAGCCGTCGAATTCATCATCAAAAACAGGATAATTATGAGCCTTGCCACAAATATTGCCTCACTATGAAATAAATATGATCCTGGTATTTTTATGCAAAAGGATCCAGCGCCAGACTGGTCTGAATGTGAATAATTGTCAATACTTTTTGAAAGATTAACTTGCTTCCGGCAGGTATCCGCTGGATGGAGGACCAGTAACTAAAAATGAGCATTTACCTGTTGACCATCCTGTCTATTGCATCAAATAATTCCACAGGTTTTATAGGCTTGGACACATAGTCATCCATACCTGCTTCAATGAATTTTTCTCTGTCGCCTTTCATGGAGTGAGCGGTCAGGGCAATGATAGGGATGCATGGGTTTGATGATTGTTTCTCTGTGTTACAAGTACCGCATTTAGCGCTCCGGATTGTCTTTGTGGCTTCGATCCCGCCCATTACAGGCATCTGTATATCCATCAACACTAAATCATAACATCTCTTTTCAAGAGCTTCAACAGCGAGTCTGCCATTATCAACCACAGTAACCGAATGACCATGTTTTTCAAGGATTTTTTTTGCCACCATCTGGTTGACCTTGTTGTCCTCTGCCAGGAGGATGTTAAGTTTTTTCCTTTCCTCTTTTATGGTATGACGGGTAATAAGATTTTGCTTTTTATGATTATCAGGGGCTTCTTTTTTTTGTCCCAGTGTTTGTACTATCATGTCAAAAAGGAGAGACTGATTGACCGGTTTGGGTATATAAGAGGAGATTCCGAGCTCTTTGCACATTGCGGCGTGACCTCTTTTTGCAATGGATGTGAGCATGATTATTCGTGTATGTTTCAGCCAGCCGTTTTTCTGTATCTGTCTTGCAAGGGAAAAGCCGTCAATACCCGGCATATTATAATCAAGAAAGATAAGGGCATAGGGGCTGTTATTTTCAAGGGAGATCTTTATGGTCTCCAACGCATCTTCGCCTCTATGGGCAGTATCAGGCACAAGCCCCCAGTTCTTAAGAATTGTGCTGAGGATGCGGCTGTTGAACTCGTTATCATCCACCACAAGTACCTTTAATCCTTCAAGGTTGATCTGCACATCGTCAGATGGGATGGTCGCATCCCTGTTTTTCTGAAGATCCAGGACAACGGTAAATGAAAAGGTTGTCCCTGAACCGCGTTTGGATTGTTGTGTGTTTGCTGCTGTTTGATGATTGCCAATGGATAATCTGGAATCTTCAATCCAGATTTTTCCTCCCATCAACTCAACGAGTTGTTTTGATATGGTTGTGCCGAGGCCTGTGCCGCCGTATTTTCTGGTGGTTGAGCCGTCTGCCTGGGTAAAACTCTTAAATATCGCTTCCCTTCGCTCTTCCGGTATACCGATGCCGGTATCCGAGACAGAAAAAAGGAGCTTAACGGAATCGGGAAGTTGTTCTGCCACTTCCATCTGGAAGAGTATTTCCCCTTCATGGGTAAACTTGACTGAATTTCCCAAAAGATTAATGATAATCTGACGCAGGCGGCCGGGGTCGCCTGTGACCGCATCAGGAACCAAATGATCAATATAAGAAATCAGTTCAATGCCTTTGGGTTCGGTTTTAAAAACCATTTGTTTGATAATGGAATCAATTGTGGCACGCAGACCAAAATCGATTTTTTCTATCTCCAACCGGCCTGCCTCCACCTTGGAGAAATCGAGGATATCATTTATGATATTCAGCAGGTTATCGGCCGAGGATTTTACAATCTCAAGG
>Ga0190313_1002051_pt1 | contig 10136 bp, 3 predicted proteins | sample 4870071011_MG_FD_169989 | JGI IMG/M metagenome (GOLD analysis project Ga0190313, IMG submission 169989) | Hydrothermal vent sediment bacterial communities from Southern Trench, Guaymas Basin, Mexico - 4870-07-10-11_MG | ecosystem: Environmental > Aquatic > Marine > Hydrothermal vents > Sediment ...
ATCATTATTTATGCGTTGAGAACTTCAAATATCGAGGCTGGATTATTCGAATGTAGTAAGGGATTTCCTTGACTTTATTCATTCTATTTTGGTAGAATTCCTTTTGAATTGATGGTCTTCGATGGTTTCTGCTCTGATTCAAAGTATCCTAGGTTGCCAGGGTTATTGAAAGTTCTTCATGTTAGTATATAAAAAATTTGTGGAAGGGGAGGTGTATTCATGAAAAGGCTCCTTGTGTTAGGATCATTGATATTTCTCGTTGTAGCACTAGTCCTCACAGGATGTGTCGGGAAGAAGCCCAACAATCCTCCGCAAATTTTAGAAAAATCCTTGGAACCAACGACCGTAACAGTGAATCAGGAAGTTCAGCTGAGTTACAAGGTAAAAGATCCAGATAACGATCCGGTTACTGTTACAGTAGATTGGGGTGATAATACCAGTAGCGAGGAATCAGCATTGGAAGCAGTAGTAACTCATAAGTATAACTCGGAGGGAACATATAGTGTTTACATCAAGGTTGACGATGGTAAAGAAGCTGTCAAGGAATTCGTAGGGACTGTGAATGTCACATCAGGGGTGCCACAAATCGAGAAATTCTCTATTGAAGAAGGATCTTTCTTTGAGGGTGAAACTATAGCAGGTACAATAATGGTCTTAGACAACGAAGCAACGTTGAATGCTTGGGTTTATTGGGATGCTAGACCTGAAGGACTTGGTTTCGGTTCCAAAGAAATAGGTGTTATTCCGTCAAATGAACCTTACGGATTCGAATTCAGTATTCCTAGTGCGGGAGAGTACTATATATGGGTCAAAGTGGTAGACGGTGAAGGAAATGTGGTTCAAACAAGAGAATATGAAGATTGGGTTGTGAAAAGAAAAATTCTCGAGAACCACGCTCCTAAAGTAACGATTGAGGTATCTCCTCTCTCAGGTCCCGTGGATACGATGTTTGAAATCAAGGCAAGAATCGACTATCAGGGAGATGATCAGGTAAAGGACGATATATCAAACGTAAAGATTGACTGGGGTGATGGAACAGTTCAGGATTGGGATCCTACACCTGCTGCAACGCAGATAACGCTAAAGCACAAATACAGTAAATTAGCCCAGAAGTATGATATAAGTGTAACAGCAACAGATGAGGGAGGATTAAGTGATCTGGCAGCAACGTCTATAACCATACAAAATAGAAGACCCACCCTTACACTGGAAACCACATACTCGGATACACCGGAGATGCTGGAGCCAGCTACTCTCACTGTTACAATCCAGGATGAGGACCTTGAAGACGCAGAAAATGAATCCATCGATCTGGTGGTAAAAGCTATCATCGAAAATGCCGAACTCGCCACAACGGTTATAAAGACATTGCTGGCTACCACCGTCAGTGAATCCACAACGATCGTTAGAGATATTGGAGATTGCTTCGATTTACCCGGGAGTGTTACCATCATAGCTACAGCATCAGACTGGGGAGCGAGAGAGGGATTAACAGATCCTGCAACAGTTCAAAAAGAAGATGATGTCGTTATAACTAACGTTTCTCCTAAAATCACGAAAGTTTCAACCACAGTAGATGTTTACTATGAGGATGAGCCAGCTACATTCGTTGTAGAGGTCAAGGATAAAGACGTGGTTAATAAAGTAGATGCGCTCTCAGGAACATGGACTCTGTCCGATGGTCAAAGGTCATGGAATGGTACACTAAGCAATAAAGACTTCGAAGCGATTGATAATGAAACATTGCGAGCAACAATTACGGTAGAAGAGGTTTATCCAAGTCCAAGAATGTACACACTAACTGTTAGCGTTGAAGACAAATTTGGTGCTACGGATTCTTACACACTTCCCGGTATAAAAGTCATATCTGGTCTCTACGCGAAAGTCGAAACTTGGTTCAAATGGATAGATGGTGAAACAGATGAAAGTATTGAAATGCCGACACCTCATGCCACAAACGGCAGTGTTGTGAGCTTACCAGTTGTTTATATGAGAAAAGTAGGAGATAACGTTGATAAGCTCTCCCTGTTCGTCAAGGTGAAAGAAACAAACATCGTAGATCCTTATGTACAGTTGATCTGGCGCCTTGATGATGGAAACAGCATGTCGTTCTATGACCTGACACCTGATGATGAAGGTAATTATGAAATAAAACTCAGACCTGAAGATGTGGGAGTAACAGGATTAGAACAACAAAAACTCACTGGTCAAGTATTCGTCGTATCCAACTCCGACGAGCATGACAAGGTAGAAGTTGCTTCCATAACTGTGTACTATGTCGAAGGTTACGATCCAGATTCAACTTTAACGATCTCCACAGTCACAAGCTGGACAACAGCAAAATCAACGCCAGTAGTTGCAGTTGCAAGTGAGGACAGTTATCCGGATGGTAAGGTATTCTCTGAAGAAGCCATCATCGAGCATGGTGCTACTCTCACGATTTACGACTATTCGAAATACGAGTATGCGGTAACTGTCAAGAAAGATGGAGCAAATGTGAGTAGTAAAGAAGGAGTATGCGCTACAGGAGGAGCAACAACGTTGGATTACAAAGATCTGAAACTTTACCTTGACTTCTACGAATGCGCGGCTACATTTACAGTGACTGTTGCAGCAACAGATTATCCAGATAACAACAATTGGCCATATGGTAGTGAAGATGTAAAGACCTGGGAATTCCAAGTAGCAGATCAGGCATCACCACTCACGGAAGTGTGGCTGGACAGTGTTGGAAATCTGAACTACTTCGATACAGCTGCAAAGTACAACAATCTCGACGACAAAGGAACAGGAAAAACAATACCTGGAGCTTACTTCACCAATACAACTGGTACCATTTGGTTCTACGGAAAATTCTTCGATTACCACCATGCAACAGGTGCACTTAACGCTGAAAATCTCGAAACTGGTGCTGACATCGTCGATGAGATATTCGACAACAGCTCAGAAGCAAATAAAGATCCATGGGATAGAGATTGGGTAACTGAACAAGTTGGAATGTCTCTCGTACCCGAAGGAATCTACGAAATAGAACTCGATGCAACGGATCTCTGTGGACATGCAGCATCTGACGCAACGTATCTTGTGGTTGATAGAACAGCTCCTGTTGCTACAATAACACTGAGCCATGATTGTACCCTCAGCAGTGCAAGTAGTATAGTGTATCTGACGATATATGCATCTGATAACTGGCTGCTCGATGATCACGACACGTTCAATGCATCGAGTCTTGATGTGGAATTCAATGGACTTGCATATGGCAGAACATGGAGCGATATCTACGTTGGTGAAAGCAAATCTGAGACACACAGTGTACCTGATCCTGTAGGATCTTCATGGGATAGCTTGACTATAATTGGGAACTTCACAGTAGCAACCACTATTGAATACGAAGGAAATCTAACAGCTACTTACACAATCTATGACATAGCTGGAAATGTTGTTAGAGCTGCAACAACAATTTGTATTGACCATGCAGCACCAAGAATTACACTTACAGACGCTTCAACAGCTACCATTAGTGGAAATGACATTCAATTCAATGAAGATAGCACTATCACAGCGCTTGCAACATGGACTGTCGAAGACTTCTGCAGTAAAGTAGCAACAGTATCTGCAGTGATAACCACAGATAGCAGCATTATCTTCACTCACGATATAGCAGCTGGTGCATTCTACAGTCCTGCTGTATCCAGTACAGACATAACAGCAACTATAACCTTGCTTGGTGGTAACTACTATCCAACAGACTCTGTAGTAGGAACCATCACGGTGGTAGCATCTGATGAGTGTGCCAGCAACACAAGTGACAGTGACATTAAAGCATGGCATACAAGAGTAATGACATACAATGTGACAATTGATAACCTAGTGTTCAATTCCTCTGATTTCATGGCTTGGCAATTAGATTCCAACACAGGTAACGCTTCACCAGCATGCTTGTATGTAAAAGTTGGACGCGTTTCATCCTATGCTACTGTAACAGATACAACAGGCTTGACAGGTGTGGGCAATAGTAATTCACTTAGCGGAAATGAGATAGAAGTTTGGCACGGTATTGAGAAGATAGCCCATGGAGCAACTATTACTGTCCATGATGTAGGAACTAACTACGTAACCTACGAAATAGAATTGCAAGAAGAAGCTGGTCACAACGTTGTAAGTGGTTTGACCTATGAAGTTAGAGTTGCAGCGGGAACATTTGCTATAGTTTACGATGACGCCAAATTCTGGAATGGTTACACCACACAAAATGTACCTGCAGCGGATTATGTACCACCGGTCAAGTAATACTCGTGCATAATCCCACCCCCGCCTTCGGGCGGGGGTTTTTATATTCACTTCCTTCTTGAGTTCTCGAAGTTTGAAGAAGATGATAGGGGGTATGCAGTGATACTCTTTTGATGTTGCAAAGGTTTTATCAGGTATTATAATATTATAATCGAGGAATTCAAAGAAGCTTAAAGGATGCGTAAACAGGAGAGATAATTATGTGGAAGGTAATTTTACTGGTAATGATTATTTTAAGCGTTGCATTAACTCTTTTGGGTTCAACGTATGTGATGATAATCGCCGTGGGAGAGTATAAAGATGGCAAGTTTTACGATCTGAAAACGGCTCTTCAGAGTGGGGAAAATGTGAAGAAGCTTTTTGAAGATATCGTGATAGGTGAGAATAAATTATTATTTCTGAAAAATCCGACAAAGAACGAAATCATTGTGAATATAAAAAATTTTCTGAAGGGGAAGAAGGATACTGACCTGTTGATTTTATACTATACTGGCCATGGTTTTTTAAAAGGGAACAAAATCTACCTCACAGCATCTGATACGTTTTTTTCGGAACTAGAAAAGACATCCATCGATATTGCAAGCGTTTTGCAGCAGAACATTAGTGGGAATTTAAAGATGCTTGTCATTCTAGACACATGTGGAGATCTTCTGAGAGAAGAAACGAAATCAGCTCTTAAAGACGTGTGGATTTCACAGAAGAACAAGGATATAGAAGAGCTGGTTAAAAAAGGTGTAAATTTTCTATTTTCCACGGATAGAAATGAAAAGTCTATAGGGGACTATTTCACAAAATATTTGATAGAAGGTTTCAAAGGTAAAGCTGATAAAAATGGGGACAGATGGATCGAGCTTAAAGAGATTGGGGATTATGTACATGACAAGGTAGTTCTCAACACAGGTCACAAGCAGCATCCATATTACAGAGGAGACCCTCAATTTAAGATAATGAAAGTTGGGTTAGGGACATTGATAGTAAGGGCAGTGAATGAGCTGGCAAAAACAGGTGAAATATTCATAAATGGTGAAAAGGTAGGAGATCTATCTACAGGGAAATTTGAACGAAAGCTTCCAGTAGGAATGTATAAATTGGTTGTAAAAAGTGAACAAATGGAGGAATACGAAAAAGACATCATTATAACTTCCTCCAGCATCTGTAGAGAAAACATACTAGCACGAAAAAGAATGTGTCCTTTAACTATAGAAAGTGAACCAAAAGATGCTAGTGTGTATATTGACAATGTTTACAGAGGAAGAACACCTTTGACGGTTAAGTTAGAGTACGGTAAGGAATATACCATTGAATTAAGGAAGAAAGGGTACAAGCCCGACGTAGTATCTTTGAAAGCCAGCGAAGAAACAAAAATGCTGAGTATAACCCTTGCAGAAAGTAAACCACCAAGTATCCCTGAAAAGATTTCACCGATTTCAGAATTGATTTCTACTAAACAACCGGTGATTTTATCTTGGAAAGCTTTTGATCCTGAAGGAGAAGATTTAAGCTATGATCTATATTTCGGCTCAATCCCCTCTCCTCCCTTGTATAAAAAGAATCTTAAAATCAACAATGTGGTGATAAGTAACTTGGCAAGCGGGCAGACATACTATTGGAAAGTGGTAGCTAAGGACTCTTGTGGCAATGAAACGTCAAGCCCTGTTTGGTCATTCAAAACAAAAAGTATCTGCACATTAACAATTGTTTCCCAACCGATTGGAAATATACCTATCAAGATCAACGGTGAGGAAGTGTTCACCCCATTTAAAGGATCGTTCGAGGTAGGAGAAGAAATCGAAGTAAAAGCGCCTGACACGGTGGATTTCAGCAATACAAAGTATATCTTTAATAGATGGAGCGATGAATGCGATGAAGTGAAGAGAAGAATCGTCCTAAATAAAAGTAAAGACCTGAAAATCAATTATCTGCGCCTGTATTTCATAAACGTAAAGGTTGAAGGGCAAGGATCAGTGAAGCCCTCTAAAATTTGGATTAGAGAAGGAAGTGATCTAGTTATAAGAGCTTTCCCCGAAGATGGTTGGGAATTTGTAAAGTGGAAGGTGATAAAAAATGGAAAAGTGGAATATTTCATGAATCCTGTAATGACCGTTCAAAATATTGACAGCCCTTTAGAGATTTTGGCGGTGTTTAAAACTATTAATAAACCTCCTGTCGTTGATATTCCTGATTCCTTCGAGGTAATGGAAGGAAAATCTCTTAAAATAGACTTAAATATGTATTGCTATGATCCAGATGGTGATGCTTTGAGATATCGTATAGTGGATGGCGTGGGAAAGGTAGAAAACGGAAAATACATTTACGAACCGGGATTCGACGAAGCAGGAGAATATCATGTCAAGATATCTGTCAGTGATGGAGAAAAGGAAACAACAGCTTCATTCCTTGTGAAAGTTAAGGATGTTAACAGACCTCCTAATGTTCTAAAAATTGTTTATCCGAAAAACGCCAGTAATGATGTGCCAGAGGATGTCGTCTTAAAATGGGAAGCATCTGATCCTGATAAGGATCCAATACTCTATGATGTTTTCATGGGAACGAATCCTTTCAATATGAAAAAAATAGTGACGGATTCGCCATATAACTATGCAAAGGTTTCTTTAGAAAACGGGAAAAAATATTACTGGAAAGTGGTGGCAAAGGATAAAAAAGGTGGTATGCTGGAGAGCACAACTTTATTTTTCTCCACCAGAGAAATTATTATAGATGTGACATACCCGAAAGATGGAGAGATGGTGGAGAGATCGGAGATAATCATAAGTGGAAAGGTAAAGAACTATTCAGGAAAAGTTCGCATTAAAATTAATGAGAGAGATGTTGGGGAATTTTTAACAGATGAGGAAGGATACTTTAGATGTCCTGTGAAACTGAATTTTGGAAAGAACGTTGTGAAACTTTCAGTTAAGAGCGTCACCAAAAGTTTATCGATATACAGAGGTATTCCTTATATAAGCAAAAGGTTTGGTGAGGATGATAGAGATATAGTTTTCGATGCTGAGGCAATAGATGATGGGATCGTAATGGTAGGATATTCTGTCGATAGAGGTGTGAAAAAAGCTTTCATAGCGAAAATGAGTTATACGGGTTTTTTAGAATGGTTTAAAATCTTAAAAACGAAAGAAGCTAGTGCCTTGAAGAGCCTTGTGAAGATAGATAAAACCGGTGAATTCATAGCAGTTGGAACTAATGATGATGATATTTGGATATTACGTTTTGACAAATTTGGCTATATTCTAAGTGAAAGAAGGTACGATCTAGGAGGCAGTGAAGCAGCTGAGAAAATCGTTAAGATGGGGAGTAGGTTTATAGTAGTTGGTGAAACAACTTCACAGTATTCATTGGGAAAAACCAAAGATGTATTTATCATGAAAATAAATGAAAGAGGAGAAATTATTTGGAAAAAAGTGGTGGATACAAATCATGCTGATAATGCTCGAGATGCAGCAATTGACGATGTTGGGAATATAGTCGTAGTTGGATATGTTGAAAGAAACAATAAAAGAGATGACATGTTGGTTATGAAGCTCACATCCCAAGGCTCTTTGATATGGTTAAAAACCTTCTGTGGCACTGGAAGAGAATGGCTTCATAGTGTTTTACCTGTATACAATGGATATGTTGTGAGCGGATGGACTTCTTCCAATAGTTTTTTAGGAACACGTAATCAGGGTATCATGGATGCTATCGTCATGAAATTGAACAAAACAGGAGCTTTGGAATGGATAAAACGTTTCGGTACATCCGCCACAGATTGGATATACAAAATTGTACCTATCGATAATGGTTTTTTAGCAGTGGGAGGTGATAGAGGGGAAGCCTGCTTGTTCTTTATGGATGAAGATTTTGAAATAACTCGCAAATATGCCTTGGGTGAAGATATTAGATTGTATGATGTTATACCTCTAACAAATAGTTCATACAACATCATATTGGTTGGCATAACAGGATACACTGGTTCATCATCTAAAACGGATATCTTCATTAAAACGGTGAGAGGGGGGATTTGAATGAAAAGCATTTGGGCAGTCTTCTTGAGTGCTTTATTTGTGGTACTCGCTATAACCTTTTCAAACTGTGCAGGAACCCCAGGTGAAACATCTCCTCTCGGATTCTCCGTCGAAAAAAATGTTGATACTGGTTCTGTTATACTTAAATTAACCCCTACCTCTGATATAGATGGAATCGTTTTTGACTATAGTACAAATTTAGGAGATCCTAGAATAGATGCTGAGAATGTAATACTGATAGAACAGGCTGCACCTAAACCATATTCACAATCTGTATCTAAAAAATATTATTATGGCCGGGTGATAGCCGTTTTTCTAAATAGTAAGAGGATAAACATTACCATCAATACGGAAAATACAGGGGAATTCGAATTTAAGAACGTGCGGGGTTATAAATGGCTTGGAGGGGTGAATGTCACTGAATATAGTTTGGGCAGCAAAACGGTGAATATATCCCAGAAACCACCTGAACCGCCTTCTCCTCAACCACCTGAACCGCCTTCTCCTCAACCACCTGAACCTGAACCGCCTCAACCTGTTAAAGGTGCAGACGACATACAGCAAATAAGGAATCTTATAGAGAGTGGAGGATATGATGCCAGGTACGATTACAACAACGATGGAATGGTGGATATAAAAGATTTAATAATAAGGATAAAGAAAGGAGTAATAAATCATGCTCCAAATACTCCGGTGTTGTTGAGCCCTCCTAATGGTGCTAGTAATGTTGAGCTCTCCACGAGATTAAAGTGGTCTTGTAGTGACCCAGATGGAGATAGTTTGATGTACGATGTGTTTTTTGGAACGTATGCTCCACCTCCTTTAAGAGCAAAAAACATAAGCAGCAACTATTATGATGTTGGTGATTTGGAACCGGGTGTTACATACTATTGGAAAATCGTCGCGAAGGACGATAAAGGTGGTGTGAGTGAAAGTAGTACCGTATGGTTTAAAACGAAGAATAAGTTTAATTTGATTGATGAAGATTTTGAAAGTTATTCTTTAGGAACGCCTCCTTACAATCTTGGTTGGGGATACTGTTTGGCTAGTAACATAGGAGCAAGTGCTGAAGTAGTGACAGATAGCTACGGTAAATGCCTTGAGATGAGAGACAATACAACAAGTGGTTACGTTTACGTAGGTACATCTTATAACGCTTACTTCGATAAAGGTTATTTAAGTTTAAAGATCAAAATACCATCTTATGGTAGTAATAATTGGGAAGTTATTAGGATTTACAATTCTTCGGCTCGATGCATTATAGATGTCGGTATAGGGCCAGGTCCTTATCTTTTCTATTCCACAATAGAAAATGGAAAATATGTCTATTATGGTATTGAAAAAGCAACTGTCGACAAATGGTACTATATAGAGATCGTGTTTGAAAAGAATCAATATGATGTATTCGTTGATGGAGAGCATAAAGGTAGTGGTATAACCTGCTCCAGTAAATTTGATGCGTTGTATGTTTTCACCCCAAATTCATATTATGGACATGGTAGGGTAGATGACATATTCTTTGCGGGAGAAATTTTAGAATACAAAGCAAAGGTATCCCAAGCGTATGAAATCAAAGAAACTGACATGGAACTACCAGTAAGAGATATTGTTATAATGAAATAACCTATGGTTCTGATAAAGCGGATAAAAGATATGGGGCTGTTAAGTAGTAGTGATGAGAGGGGAAGTTTTAAGATAAGAGCAAGGATATCACCTTCGACAAGCTTGAAAAGGTTGTGTACAATACAAAAGCCCTGGACATATAGCGATATGTTTCTGTATTTCTTGAAACCACGTCTTACTTTGACAAACATCTTAAACAAAGAG
>Ga0190313_1002052_pt1 | contig 10135 bp, 12 predicted proteins | sample 4870071011_MG_FD_169989 | JGI IMG/M metagenome (GOLD analysis project Ga0190313, IMG submission 169989) | Hydrothermal vent sediment bacterial communities from Southern Trench, Guaymas Basin, Mexico - 4870-07-10-11_MG | ecosystem: Environmental > Aquatic > Marine > Hydrothermal vents > Sediment ...
ATCTACATGAGCAAATAGGCTTATAAATATTTATGGCTTAAAAACAATACCTTGTTAATAGAGATATATACTTACCTACGTTCTCTCATAAGTTGCTCCAGAAATCTAAATCTCTTAGCTGGATGTGGATGTGTACTAAAGATCTCTCTTAGTAGACTTGGCTTCTCATTCTTAATAATCTCCACTATAGTATCAATATCATTTCTATAGTAGTAGGCTGTAGAAGGATCTATAGCGTGTTCTGGAGCTGATATAAACAGCATCTTTAACTGACCATACTTACTAGTTTCAAACCCCCTCTTCCTCAGATAACCAGTAGCAACCATTATCCTTGCAAGTGCTCTCATAAGATTCCTTGCACCATTAGGTACTGTATGGGCTGAATGAGCATCAGCATAGTACTCCCTAAGCCTACTGAGGTAGAGTATACCCAGGTTAAGTATGAAGCCTATGAATATAAGGAGAGCACCAAAACCAATGACCGCTAATGGAGTCAACCCCCCACCTTCACGTCTACTATTAAAACCTATCAGCCAACCCCACCTAACAAGATACTCTCCAAGCCATAGTATAACAGCTGGAATCAATCCCACAAGCATCATAACAAATACATCACGATGCTTTATATGGCCTACCTCATGCCCTACAATAGCTATGATCTCCTCTCTAGTAATACCATCAAGGTCAAGTAATCCCTCAGTAACAGCAACACGGTAACCAGTCAATGGATTCCCATAGGCAAATGCATTAGGTATCTTGATCCGTGCAATCATGGGTTTTGGAGGATTAATACCGCTGCGGACAGCAATATCATGGATAGCCTTCTGTAACCACTCCTCCTCACCTGGTTCTAGAGGCCTAACCCTATATATGTGATCAACTATGTAGGGTGATAGTAGCCACTGGAATATATAGGATACAGCTATGAATACTGCTAATGCTGTTATCGATGGTGAACCAAGTAGTACTAGGATCCCATATAACACTAGTGCTGAAACAAGTGATACAAATAGTATTGTGATAGCCATAGCACCATAGAGTCTAGCTAAACCCATACTCTATACCCCTACTATATTTAGTCTTACAATACAACCCCCAATATAGACTTTCCAGTAATACCTACTAACCCCCTTTTAAAAGAAACCCTCATCCAATAACCCTTATTGAGAGATAAGGGTTTATAGGGGTATAGATCATGTCTACAGCTTTAGCTGTCATCGTATTAGACAATGAGGGGAGAATCATAGATTACGCTGCCCCACTAGACATAGGCTTCTCCAGGATCAAAGAAGCCACGAGGATAGGTTTTGACATATACCGTACAGTATCCTTCATACTCAAGAGCCTAGGCTATGAATTACCAAAGAATATAACTATACACTATCCAGATGCAGAGATCACGGTTATACCTAAGGGTAACCACGTCGTTATATCAATAACGTTTGAGACAATAGAAGTAATGAAGACAGTGTCTCCAGAGGTTGGAGTATCTGGTACATAATGTTTTTTACTAGTGTATAAATAGTTGATAAACTGTATTGAAACAATTATTTTTAAGGGTATCTAAAAACATGATGGATAAAGGTGGGGGCTACAATGGATGACAATATATTCTCAATACATGCTAAGAGGCATATCCTAAGAAGATACCTAATGAATATTGAGAAGAGGATAGAGTATATAGGCTATAGGCTGGAAAAGGATGATGGTTCACAAGCTAGGACACTATATAGTGAACTAAAGAATCTATTGAAGATAAGAAATATATTAATAGCACAGTTAGAAGAATTAACATTAAGCACACCAGTATATACATACTTCCAGACACTACAGAAAGACATAAGAAGGTAAATAATTAAACAATACGTCATCTATATAATCTCAAATAATTCCTGTAAATAGTAGATCTGATGCTTTCAGTACTTAGTCCCTTAAGATCCGCTAGATACTCTATGGTTTCCCTAATAAGTTCTGGAGACATCTCTAAACCTCTATACTTATAGGGTGCATCACTCTCTGTAACAATTATATCCAATGGTGCATACTCCAATACCCTCCTATGCTTCTCCTGGATCTTCCATGCAGGATTAGCACCTATATAGTACCCCTTATCAGCAATCTCATCAATAAGACCTAGGGGGCCTGTATACCAGTGGAAGTAGGCTCTATCAATATCGTATTTAACCAGTAGATCAAATACTTCTCTCCAAGTACCAGCTGTATGAAGGTTAAGCAGTAGATCGTATTCTCGAGCTAGTTCTAGGAATTTCTGGAAAAACAGTCTTTGCTTATCAATAGTCTTTGCTACGAAACGAGTGTCAAGACCTACCTCCCCAAGACACCTTATATCCTCCTTATCGACTATTTCAACGATCCTATTGAGATCATCTATTGATGCCTCTCCAATACTCCATGGATGTATACCTATACATGATTTTATGAAACCATATTTCCGGGATAGCTCTAGTGTCTTAAGACTTGTCTCAAGATCATCAGATACAATCACTAGTATATAGTCATCCCTAAACTTAAGTAGAGTTTCCTCATCAAGCTCATGCCCATGGTTATGCATATCAATGTATTTCATAATGCTTCACCATCCAATAATATCTCTTATACACCCAATTAGATCTCTAGACACCATATACTCTGATCCAGGCTTAAGCTCTGTCTCAATAAAACCATTCTCTCCCACAATAATAGCTCTTAACTCCCTACTGCATTTATTAGATAAGATAAAGTGCTTATTATATACACTATACTCAAGACATTCATCAGAATAAGTCTTCACAGCATTATTGCTAAAGAATATAATGCCTAGGTACAGGTATGGATGCTCACCATCTACAAGTCCCTTTAGAAATAATTCTATAAGCTTATCCCGTAGAGAGGTGTTTGTTAAACCACTTAGTATAAGGGTTGACTCAATAAGTTTTCTACCATACATCCTAAGATCATTTCCAACAAGTAGTGGTGGAGCTACCCATTTCTCATCAATATCTAGTCCTAGAACTGCTGTATACATACTATAAACCCTATTATGAGACACAACCCTCCACAGATCATTTAGTTCACGTAGTTTGTGAATATGTGTTTCAGAGAACTGATCCTTGTAGGCTATGAGTAGATTATTGGAGTCCCTAAATAGGTTAATGGATCTACTGATTAGACACGTTATCCTGTTAACAACGTTGAGGCTATCCCACCTAGTAAATCTCTCACTACCCCATGTAAACTCTGAGAACCTCTCTCCATTACATACTATACGGTAGAAGGTACTAGCCCTGATCTCTATAGAGTAGGTGAATAGCTCCTTACCAGAACCATAGGTTAATACTAGGTTATCCTCATCAATGATCTCTAGTCCAACATAAACACTATCACCATTCTCATCAAAACACTCAATAGCCTTACTAGGGGAGAGTGAACAACTAAATACATACCTTGGAATACTATCGGCCATGTAATCCCCTCATAAGCGATATACTATACATCTATATAGGTATAACTTAATACCTTATAAAACACCATATAGTATGGGATGATGAATTTGCCGAATACCGATACATATGGGGAATCTCCCGAAACCTGACCACTATGTGGAGATGATCTTTGTGGATGGGCCTAAACTAGTATTCCTAGACTATGATCTAACGCTTATGGATACGTTTGTAGACTTCTATGAAGCTGTTAATGAAGCCCGTAGACACTATGGACTAGAACCACTTAGTTTCCAGTTGTTTATGGAGTATTTTATCAACGATACACTCACGTCCAAGGCTCCCCCACCCCATGACCAAGTTGGTTTCTGGAGATACTTTAGGAGAGTATATAGTACTCGTCATGGACACCCAATGCCTGGTGCTCACCATCTACTATACATGCTCCGTCTATGGGGTTCTAGGAATGTAATTGTGACTGGTAGGGAGTGTCCATCCATGGTTTTATGGGGGGAGCTACGTAGGTATGGCTTGGAATGGGGTATTGACATGATCTATACGATGCATGATCTTGAGCGTATAGGTGGTGTTGAAGAAACACTATTTGACAAGTCATGGCTTCTAAAATACATACTTAACCTATATGGTGTTGAGCCCAATGAGGCATTGATGATAGGTGATTATAAACTTGATGCTCAGAGTGCACTTAAGGCTGGTATAGTGTTTATAGGATTATCAAATATACCTAAGAGGGCAAGGGATCTATATGATAATGGTGCATGCCGTGTTGTAGAGACACTATATGATGTACCGGTTGTTATACATGAAATATTTTATGAAAAGAAATGCTTGGATCAAATAAAAACCTAGAATCCAAGTACTGTATAGCGTCCATCACTATTTAGTGTTATTAAGCCGTTCTCTGCAAGTGTTATCAGTGCTTTCCTGATCTTGTCCTCACTAGCTAGACCCGATAGTATAGTGTGTATCTCCCTTAGATTCATAGGCTTCTCCTTGAGAAGCTCCATAATAATATTCTTAAGCTCGTCCTCATTAGGTGCTGTCATCAATATAACGTCATCATCCTCATAGAGTTTCCTAAGCCTTATCTTGTTTAGGAAGTAACGGATTTCCTCTTCAGTCAGATTTATGTTACCACCTAGACTCATAACCCTACTCCTCCATATAGGCACTTGATACATACATGTTTATATATAGTAGATATAGGGGTGGGATAACTTTTTTGGTTAGAGGAATTTATCCCTCTAATAAACCCAGCACCCCTATTGTCCCCATCTAACAAACCATGCATATAACAGTATATCCTTCCCTAGGACAGTTAGACACCATAAAACAATCCCCTCATTTACTCTAGATCCGTTAATCCAGAATTATCTGTGCTATCATTGTTGCTAGTACCGATCCTGTTAGTAATAGTGTGATCTTTGCAAGCAGCCCAAGCTTACGATCAAGGAGATCGATACGCTTATCCAAGCTATCTATCCTCTTATCCAGTGCATCTATTCTTTTATCTAGATCGCTTATTCTCTTGTCCACATAATGTTTTAGATCATCTATTCTTTTAGTTAGTTCAGAATAGACTCCCTCTAATCGTGAAATCCTTGTCTCCAGATTTGTGATCTTGTCTATAAGCCTTCTCTCAACTTCAGTAATTCTTGTCTCCAGCATTGCTATGTCGGATTTTGTGGCTACCTCCTTTAGGATGGCGTTGGCTAGTGCTAGGCGTAGCTCATGGTCAAGAGCATACTCTGGAGCTAGGAGACGGGCTAGTTTCTTACGTGCTTCAATATTCTTCTCAAGTTCTTCAATAACACGGTTAGCTATAGACAATATGTTTACCAGCATTAGTGTATTGTCCATCTATTATTTACGTTGTCCTAGTAGTATATATTACTATGTAGTTATTAAGGGATACATCTAGTGGTTGAGGAGTGGGTATGGCTAGGGATGTTGCTGTAGTATTAGCCTATACTCCATGGACAAGGTATAGTGTTAATGCTCTAGCTTCAACACTTGATCTACATGTAGAGGCTGATGTATATCTTGTTGAGAGACTTGAGAATACAGTCTCTCTCGTGAAGTTTTTACTGGATAGATATAGGAGGGTGGTGCTGGGGATAGGCCTTAACACGATCATGCTTACAGACAATAGGGTGCTTAAGGAGATCAAGAGGATCAATAGGGTACTAGTTGATAAGAGGGTCTTAAGAGTTGCCGGAGGACCACATGCAACAGGTGATCCATTGGGTACCCTCTATAGCCTGGGCTTTGATGTAGCTGTAGTTGGTGAAGGTGAGGAGACGCTAGTGGATCTAGTTAACACGTTCTCCAGTGGAGGGGACATCCATAGTGTTAAGGGGATCTATACAGTAGTTGATGGTGAGCCCAAATACACTAGTAGACGTAGACCAGTAGAACTGGACAAGTACCCTCCATTCCCTATTTGGAGGAGGATAGCGGGACCCATAGAGATAACCCGTGGATGCCCCTATGGATGCCGTTATTGCCAGGTAAGCTATATGCATGGATTCCAGCCAAGGCATAGGAGTATAGATAACATAGTATACCATGTAGAGTCTATGGCTCGACATGGGTTCCATGACATAAGGTTCATAACACCAGATGGACTAGGCTATGGACTAGGTGGACGCTGTAGGGAGCCTAGGCTTGAGGCTATTGAAGAGCTTCTACATAGGCTTTGGGAGAGGGTATGTAGACGCTATGGAGCCCGGATATTCTATGGTACATTCCCTAGTGAGTTCCGTCCGGAACATATAGTTCCAGATGTTGTCCGGGTACTACGTAGGTATGTCTCTAACAAATCCATTATTGTTGGTGCACAGAGTGGGAGTGATCGTGTACTAGAGCTTATTGGCCGTGGACATAGCGTTGATGATGTCTACCATGCTGTTGAGGCACTTGTGAAAAATGGTTTTAGAGCTGATGTAGACTTCATAATAGGTCTTCCCGGGGAGACACGTGATGATCTCTTGGAGAGCCTCCACACCATGAGGAAACTTGTCTCAATGGGTGCACGCATACATCTACACGTATTTATGCCTTTACCCGGAACACCTTTCTCTCAAGCACCACCCGGACATATACCGGATTGGCTTAAGAGGGAAGTCTATAGATTGATCGGTAGTGGATCGGCTTATGGACAATGGATTAGGCAGGAAGAAATAGCCCGGAAAATAGATTGGCTTAGGAGGAAAGGCATTATACTACCTAGGAGAAATAAAATCCATAGCTAGAGGAGATGTTCTCTAGGTGATACTCCATGGAAGATCTTAGATCGAGGATCATGAGATGTCTTGAGGAGAGAAGAGATGGCGTATTATTAACAATATATGTTAAACCAGGCTCCAATAGAGATGAACTAGTATTGGAGGGTGATGAACTAGTCTACTACACAAGTGAACCACCAGTAAAGGGTAGAGCAAATGCATCACTCATACGCTTCCTATCACGAACACTAGATCTCCCGATCTCAAAGATCGATATAGTATATGGTGCTAGAGAAAGACTTAAGAAGATAATGGTCAGGGACACAAGTATTGAGATCATAACAGATAAACTCTTAGAATACATAAGCACAAGACAAAAATAAATACTAAATAAATAAATGAATTAGTGAAGCCATGACCATGGTTAACCGGGGGGTTAATAAGTGCCTTCTCCACTGGAGCATACAGTCCCAGCCTCCATGGAGGTTTGCTCATAACCCTCTAGAGCTTGGACTCCAATATTAACCCCCCGGTTAACTAGCATCATTTCTCCTGGAATAATCCCATGGCTCCCATAAGTCATGGAGTCTGGGTAGTGATCATAAAAGGCTGGATACCATGGTTAACCCCCCGGTTAACCATGGGTGTATCCGTTATCTTTATCCTCTAAGGTATTGAGTATATACTATGTGGTGGGTATTTAACATGTTTATTGATTGTAGCTATAGATGTAGATCTGGGACATGTTTCTATGATAGAGTGTCTGAGACAAAGTGGATAATTGATCGTGTTAAGCATGGAGCATATATACTGGTTTGGGGGCCTAGAAATGTTGGTAAATCAGAGCTGTTGAGGTATGTATCATGGAGACTTGGTCGTGATGGTTTTCTGGTAATTTATATTGATTGTCGTGAACATTTATCTAGGGATTTCATTTCGGTATATGGTTTTAGGGGTTCTAGTGAAGTGTTTAGGGAGGTTATGGAGTTACTTGGCCTTAATCGTTTTTCTAAAGCACTTGATCTCCTATATGATGTTGTTAGGAGGGTTTTGGTTAGGGGTGTTGTATGGGTTTTTGATGAGGTTCATTGGCTTAGGGGTTATGAGGGTTTGTTAGAGGTTTTTGCTAAGAAGACCATATATAGTTTTTATGAGAAGCCATTATCTACAATAGTATCTTCTAGTGAGGGATGGTTTATACTAGGTAGGGTTGCACGTAGTATTAGGGATTATGGTGCACGGGATCTACTTGTAGAACCTCTTGATAAAGAGGTGTTTATGGAGTATATAAATAGTGTTTTGGAGATTCGTGGTGTAGAGCTTAGCTTATCTCCTGAAGAGATCTATAATGAGTATACTGGTGGTAATCCAGGTTATTTCCTAGAACTACTATCGTTTAACTCGTTAGAAGAATGGATCAGTCATACTAGGAAGTTGTTTATAGAGAAGATAGATAATGCCTCAGTAGAACTAGGTATAACTGCTAGGGATATCCTAGAGGTAGTTGTGAAAACACCTTTTAAGATAAAGGCACTAGGTGTAGAGAGGACTTTAAAGAGGATAATTGATAAGCTCATGGAATACAATATACTATACTATAAACTAGAAGATCACATGTATAGTGTAAAGGCACAATTACCAGTATATAAGAGGATAGCATTAGAACTGCTTACAAAACATAGCTCTTAAGTTATTACCTTAAAATCAAGTGTCTAACTAGCAGTATCAATATATTATCAAAGAATATTCATAGGATGGGTTTCACCACGTTATTGGAAGGAAATAGTTAAAGAGATTCAATCTTTTTGAGAAAATAGTGTTGGCTTCTAGAGAGTATTTTAGTAAAACACATCATACACTACATATTCTCCACTAGAATGGGTAGAGAAATAAATGTACTTATTATACTCGATTGTTAACTAAGAAGTAGCCATAATAGATATTCTTTCATAGACTACTAACCCCACGATCCATGGGATCATAGATTCGTTCTATTGAGGCTATTCATAGTTAACTGGGGGGTTAACCATGGAACTTGGGTTCTGAGACTATAAGATAGATTCCATGATTATTGTTTATATAGGCTTTAGGTGTAATATAGTCATAGGGGGTGTGAGCTACTCAGAGGGGGTGTGAGTCTATGTTGTTTAGACTTGGTGTTAAGAATTCTATTGACGAGTTCTTTAACTATCGTGATGAGCTTAACCTATTTACTGAGGGTTTATTGGATAATATTACACGATTAATTGTTATTAAGGGTATTCGTAGGATTGGTAAGTCCTCACTGGTTAGAGTTGGGTGTAACGTGTCAGGGGTTAACTGTCTATTTATTGATGTTAGAGCTTATGGTTTCTTATCTATAGATAAATTCTATGATCTATTATCTAGGGCTTTTACAGAATTCGTTAGAACTAGTAGTTTCTCTAAAAGGATTATTGACGTACTAGGTAGAGTTAGGGGTATTAGTGTATCGGGTACCGGATTATCTATAGAAATAACCGATCGTAGGCCATCAATAATAGTTGATATACTCTCAAGTATTAATAGATTGGCAGAAGATGAAGGATTATGTATCCCAGTAGTTTTTGATGAAGCCCAGGATCTATTGTTTATACGTGGTTTTAGGAGAATACTTGCATATATCTACGACTATCTAGATAATATAAAGATCGTGTTAGCGGGTTCTGAGGTAGGGCTCATAGATAGGTTATTGGGGTATAGAGATCCTAATTCACCACTCTATGGTAGAGCTTATCTTGAGATAGTGCTTAAGCGTTTACCAAGGGATAAATCCATAGAATTCCTAGTATCCGGATTTAGGGAGCAAGGCTATAATATCAGTATGGAGGCTATTACTGAGGCTATCAATAATCTTGATGGAGTGATCGGGTGGCTTACATACTATGGATACTACACACTCAAGTACGGACATGAGAAAGCCTTGGAGAAGACAATAGCTGATGGATCAATGATTGTAGCTAATGAGCTTAAACACTTCCTAGCAAATAGGATGCAGGCAAGGGAGAGGTACAAGGTGTTGCTGAAAGCACTAGAGGAGCCTAGAACATGGAGTGAACTAAAGAATATACTGGAAATGAGAATTGGGAGAAAGATACATCCAAACCAGTTCACAAGATACCTTAAAGAACTAGAAAGCTATGGATTCATAGTAAAAGAGAATAATCTATACAGAATAGCAGATCCATTAATAAAACATTCACTAAAACACATATAGGGAGAACAAGGGAAATAATCACAAACTATCCAGATAACCTGGATAACCTATGCTCCAGATGATACTACTAGATAAACCCTCCAGAGGAAAAGACGCTAGTCAACTCACAGTTAATAAACCTAACATAAACTTTACGTATACTATTTCTTAATTATAGTATAATTTTGTCTAGTTTCTTCTAAAAATTATGTTTGATATATACCGTATTAAGA
>Ga0190313_1002055_pt1 | contig 10122 bp, 7 predicted proteins | sample 4870071011_MG_FD_169989 | JGI IMG/M metagenome (GOLD analysis project Ga0190313, IMG submission 169989) | Hydrothermal vent sediment bacterial communities from Southern Trench, Guaymas Basin, Mexico - 4870-07-10-11_MG | ecosystem: Environmental > Aquatic > Marine > Hydrothermal vents > Sediment ...
GATCGGCTACGACGTAAATGTTGACAAAATAAAGAAGCTAAGGAAAAGATAAGACCCTGAACGAAGAACTTATCGAGAGAGGGCTTGCGAGGAAGGCTGAGTAAAGATGGGGGATTGGAATCTACCCTGAGGCCTCGAGGAATGCCAAGGAGGAGAAATAGCTTCGACTACTTCAAAAAGTAGCCCGTCCCCTTTTTGACTTCGGTTCGGCCTTGACTTTGACGATGCTTATCAATATGCGGTTGCGGAGCATTACAGACTTACGATTATCAGCTTTGAGGGAGACTTTGATTGGACGGAAAGAGGACGCAAGACGCCGAAAGATTTTATATTTGGGTGAGGGGAACTTCGTTGAGCCCTGTGCTCGGTCGAGGAGAGGCAAGTGCACGATTCAAGGTGATAAAATGAAAATCTGGCTACCCAAGAACCAAAAGGAACTGAAGGGGTATCTTAAAGACCCGCTTTATAAAAACTCCTTCTTCATTATGCTCACTTCCATCTCAAATGCTGGCTTCGGCTTTATCTTCTGGATGCTTGCTGCAAAGCTCTACCCAAAGGAGGATGTCGGTATTGCTACTGCCCTAATCTCATCCATGGCACTGCTCGTTCTCCTCTCTCGTTTTGGCTTAGACCAGTCCATAATAAGGTTCTTCCCGGAAAGGGATAAGGGCAGTGTGTTCAGCACCTCTGCTATTATTACAACATTCTTTGCTGTTCTGTTTGGAATTATTTTCATCGCAGGAATTGACCTATGGTCGCCACAGCTTGATATAGTGAGGAAATATGCTCTTTTATATCTCGTATTTCTTGCAGCAAACTCCGTAATATCTCTGACTGGTGTATCCTTCATTGGCATAAGAAGAGCTGAGTATTACTTTTTCCAGAGCCTTATGGTTGGCTCCAGAGTGATTTTCCTCTTTCCCTTGGTATTTCTCGGAGCACTGGGCATATTCAGTTCTGTTGGCATATCCTTCCTTCTTGCCTCTGTTTTTTCTGCTTTTTTTCTTTTCAGGTTCGGTATTAAACCTTCTGGCATAGACAGAGAATTTTTAAACGACTCGCTTCATTTCTCCGCTGGTAATTACATTGCAGGATTGCTGATGACTGCTCCAAATCTGATTTTACCGATAATGGTTCTGAATATTCTTGGTGCCGAGGAAACTGCCCACTACTACATAGCCTACGCAATCGCCTCCCTGCTCTTCATGATTCCGGGTGCTTTCAGCACCTCGCTATTTGTTGAGGGCAGTCATGGGGAAGCCTTGAAGAAGAACACGCTAAAAGCTTTATCTGCAATAGCTTCTCTGCTTGCTCCGGCAGTGATAATCTTATATCTATTTGGCGGACTTTTGCTTGGAATTATTGGGAAAAGCTATGTTGAAGGATTTGACCTGCTCAGAATCTTTGCTCTTTCGAGCTTCTTTGTCGCCATCTGCCAGCTCTATTTCTCGATAAAGAAGGTGCAAAAAGACATTAAAGGATTGATTCTCCTAAGTGCCTTGATTTTCGTCTTGATAACCGGGTTGAGCTATGTTTTCATGCTGGAATTTGGAATATTAGGTGTGGGGTATGCGTGGATGGCTGGGTATGGATTGAGTAGTCTGGTTGTTGGGGTTATGGTGTGGAGGGAGAGGTGGGTTTAGATGCTGAATTGCAAAAAGCATATTAGATTATAGATATGCAGTAATTGCAGAATTATCGTATATTTTATTAAATCTCGAAGTAGATAAAATAACGTTTGGATCATATGAAAGACGATATATGCCTCCTGCTAAACGGAAAGGTCTATCAACAATTTCCCTCCTTATAATTTTTATAGATCCATCCTGCATGAAATTCTGAGCATACAAAGACTCATCAAGTGAAAGGATTCTATCATGGCTCACGTTATAATAATTGGAGAAAATGCTACTACTTGGATTTGTACAATAATCAAAATCAGAAGAAATGATTCCAACCGAATTTTGAGCAAAAAATGATGCTGCATCCATCTCAGATTCGGTATATGCATAACGAACCCCACTATTTGGCGAGAAAACATGATTATCAACATTTGCAGGCGGACTCATGATCATCAGGAATGTCAGAGAAACGACAAATACAAAAGGGAAAATGGAAACGAATCTGCTATTTTTGCCTTTCCACATATCAATTAACATTATTGCAACTGCCAGCGGTATTGCCAGCAATATCTGTGAGAAATACCACCAGCGATGCTCAATTATTGAATGCCCTGTTATCAGTGAAAAGAAGCCCAATGCAAGTGGAGTAAATCCTACAAGAGCTTCAGCAAAGCTAAAGCTATTTCCCTTTTTTGAAATCATATAGAAAATACCCACAAACGAGAGGGAAAAGAACAAAAACATTCCTACATTATTAAAAATCTGTTCTGGGATTGGCACTGTTACTGCATACTTTAAAATTTCTTTCGGTGTATGCACAAAATAATCTATGCTAAAGCCCCATTTTATCAAATTAGCCAATGTAGTTATATGTCCAGAAGCATAGGTCCACCATCCGAACATAGCAACAGTAAATAAGAGAGAAATTATTAGAGAAACGGGGATTCCAGCCTTAGAATACAAGGTGTTATAAAGATTAAATGCTGCCCAACAAACAAAGAGAATAATTGCCATACACATTGCAGTTACAGTATGTGTTAAAATTAAAATTCCCATAAAAAATATTGAAAGAACCGTTGCATGTAAGGGTTTGTCCTTTCTTACTTTCCACAATAAATAAAGCACAATCGGGATAAATACTGCCGCCAAAGAGTTCGGGATCGACCAATAGCTCATGTAAATGTGATGGTTGGCAATAATAACCATTAATGATGCCAACAGTCCAATCCTGTAATTGAATAAATACTTGCCAAGTAGGAATACAAACATTGCATTACAGATTATTTGAGCTAAGCTTACCGATAACATTGTAGCAAACTTGTAATTTAAGCCAGTGATTAGAGAAGTGGATGCAATAGCTAAGTGAAAAATTGGAAGTTTAGAATAACTATAACCATCAGGGATGTAATGTGTCTCCATGATTTTTGTCGTGAACATCTGATGCCACCAGGGATCAACCCCTAACAAACTAGGGAATATCAATAGTTGCGACCATGCTACACTTAAACCTATGACAATTGTTTGAAATAGTATGAAATAATTGTAGCTTTCTTGAGAGAATAATATTTCAAGTGCTACTATACCTCCCATCAGTGATGTTAAGACAAAATAGATTAAAGGACGCTCGTAGAGGTTCATCCTAAACTGGATTGACATGATGCTGAATGCAAAAAGGAAAAAGAAAATGGCGGATAACGCTAAATTTATAGAAAATGATTTAGAATTTAATTGATGTGAATCAAACTTTAAGGATGCCTTCTCTCTTATCAAAAGCCATATTGTGCATGATATAAGAGTTAAAATTGCCGTGAGTACATATACAATACGCCCAATACCATATACAATACGCCCAACACTCATGGTTAGATATATTGCCAAGATTATTGAGAATATTACACCTAAAATTGCAATCTTTTTGTCTAAATCCTCGAAGAGTTGTCTCATTTTTACCCTCAAATAGTTTTAAGTATTCCCCTCCATCTCTCCACTGCCTTCTCATAAGTAAATTCCCTCTCCACCAAAGCACGGGCATTCTCAGCAATTCTCTCCAGATTAGGATGTTTTAAGGCTCTCATAACATTCCTGGCGATGCATTCTGGTGAGTTATTCTCCATAATAAAGCCAGTCTCGCCGTCTGTTATTACATCAGGTATTGCTCCAACAGGCGTTGCTAAAACTGGCGTGCCGCACGCCATTGCCTCAAGCATAATATTTGGAAGTCCTTCGGTAAAAGAAGGTAAAACAACTAATTTCAATTCGTTCAAATAATCTGGTAGTTTCTCATGGGGGATCCACCCTGCAAGTTTTACCTTATCATTTAAGTTTTTTCCACTTATGTATTTTTCAATTTCACCTCGTAACTGTCCATCGCCACCTATTAAGAATTCCATGTCATTTCTTTCCTTTAGTATTTCTGGAATTGCTCTGACAAAATTCAAAACTCCCTTTTCTTCACTTAAACGTCCTATATAGCCTACTGAATTATTTCTCTCGCTAAGTTTTTTCTTTATTTCGAATTTGTCGAAATCCAGGAAATGTTCGTGAGCAATCAAAATTTTGTTTCTGTATTTTTCAAAGTTCCATTCTTTGATGAGGTTTGGGGAGTAGAGGATAATTCTGTTTGCAAGAGTACAATTGATCTTTGATAAAAATGACAAAAACTTGACAAGAGAATCGTTTTTTGCGTCAGCTACCTGTCTCCCAGATCCTGCAAAAGCCAGTATGGGTTTCTTCTTAAATATCTTCACGATAAGTATTGGTAAAAGTAAGCCTTCGCCACCTATGAAAAAAATCCATAAATCGATCTTTTTTAGATTTTTTACGACAGCGTGAGTGATTTTTAATTGTGTATAAAGATAGTTGATAATCCTCGTTAGTTTAGTACTTCTAGGTTTGTGTTCTATTATATACACACAGATATTCTTAGAGTTTATGTGGCTTCTTGATAGCCTTTTTCTTTTCTCCAATATATTTGTTAGTTCTCTTCTATCAGTATACGCCTCTTTACGGTCACCAAGAATAATTCCGGAGACAATACAAAAATTCTCTGAAATTAAATCTACTATATCTGCAAGGTTCTCAAGAGGCGTGAATCCCGACTTTTTCAAGGGGAATGTAACTATAGCCACATTAAATTTATTACTACCACCCATTGCCATACTTTATCATCCCACATTAAACTGTAAGTAAACCTTCTCGGTCTCCTCAGCAATTTTATCCCATGAATAATTTTTAACTCTTTCTCTCCCATTCTTTCCCATTCTTTCTCTTATATCTTCGTTCTCTAATAAGTAAATTATAGCGTTTGCCAATGCGTCTGAATCCCCTGGTGGGACTAATAAACCATTCCATCCATCCTTAACAACATCTGGAATACCACCAACCTTAGACGCCACAATTGGAACACCACAAGCCATTGCCTCTAAAATTACAAGAGGTAAACATTCTAAAAATGAAGGAAGAACGAAAATATCACTTGCTTTATAATAAAAAGGCTTATTCTTATCAACATAACCAGTAAATTTTACGTATTCCCTGACGCCAAGCTCTTCCGAAAGCTTTTTGTATCTATCAATATCTCCGCCACCCACGAACACAAATAAAGTATCTCTATTCTTCCTTATAACCTTAGGTATGGCCTTTAGTAATATATGCGGCCCTTTTAGAGGATGTAGTGAACCAACAAATAAAATTATATTTTTTTCTTTATCTAGTTTCAGTAGATCTCTACATTCTTCTTTTGAATATGGGATATCAAATTCTTCTAAATTTATACCGTTTGGAATCACAATTATCTTATCTCTATATTTTCCCAAAAATCTCGATTCGTATATGTATGATTCGGAAACAGAGATTATAGCATCTGAATGAGCTAATACCTTGTCTGCCAAATATTTGTAAAAGTAAGTTGCAATACTGGGAATGATTCCAGTATATCTACCATATTCTGGTTCTCGTATAGAATCACCATGCCAGGTTATTACCAAGGTTTTTCTCTTTTTCATTGCATATCTAAATCCTCCCACTACAGTTATTGAGATACCACTGTGAATGTGGACAATATCAAAATCAAAATCTAACGGCTTATAAAGAATTTTAAAAGAAAATTTCTCAGAGCGATAACCGAAAAGTGACCTATATTTATAGACTTTAATACCTTTATAGTCTTCGACACAATCCTTCTTATTTTCCGAAATAGTAAAGACATATACATCATGTCTCTTACGAGTAAGACTTAAGCATATATTATAAGCTGCCAAAGATTTCCCATATGCTTCACTTTCTTCGCCCGTTGGAAAGTTCGAAACAAAGTGTGCTACCTTCATTGTATACTCACCAAGGCTTCACTCACCTTATTAATTTGATTAATTTGACAACATCCTTGCTTTCTCAATACAAGATGTTAGTTCAAACGATATTTGCTTATCGTCGTTAAAGTAATCTCCCTGCCCATTAGTTTCCTTTAATAAATTAAATGCTTTTCTTCTAATACACACTTTAATTTGCCGATTGAGTTCTCTCTTGTAGTTTTTAGACGTGATTTTATTTCAAGCGAAATTTCATCCTTCTTTCTAAGCAAATTTTCCACAATTCTGATTATCTCATTTGATCCATTACCTTCTGCAAAATCAAAAAGCTTAATTAAAGGTATCGCATTACCAAATACATTACCGATTACCTCCAAGCTCTTACGATCCTCATAAAGATGAATTGTTGGCACGTTTGCCAAAGTGCCATAGACAGCTCCATGCAACCTTACACTAATTACGACATCAAAATTGCTGAATATAGAGATAATCTCTCCAGGGCAAAAGTCCTTTATATTAATTATTTGACGCGTGTCTACGCCTACCACTTTTTCCAAAAATATTTGATCATTCTCCGGTAATAGATAAGAATATGATGTTGGAATAAAAAATACCTTATAATCTTGTTCTTCTAGTTTAGAGGCTAACTTTTTAATACCCTTAATATAATTCTCTCTACGTCGACCATAAGAATATTCTCTGAAAATTAAGGCAACAGCAGGTTTATTTGCTTCCTTAATTAATTTAGATAATTTTTTGGTCTCCTCACTCTCTTTTTTGTCCAAGTGAAAAGCAAAATCACAAATCATGGATATTTTCTCACTTGGTACGCCCAACTTCTGAAGAGTAGCGTAGGTTTCTTTTCCCCTCACGAACAAGTAATCAACATTTTTATTGAAGAAATGTTGCAATATTAACTCTCCGATTTTAGTTCGTGGATACCCCAAAGATATTCCACCAATGACAACCTTTCCATTTGTAGCTGCTTTTAGCGTTTGCAAAGCAATCACCTGCCCAATAACAGATAACACAGAGCGTTTATCACTAAAAGGACTATCGCCAATATGCCATATTGGTTTGCCACGTAACAGCTTTATTTCAGATTTATGAGAATTAATTAAACACTTTAAGAATGGTTTATATGTGTAGATGGGATTTACTGATGGAAGAGAGTTTGTACTAAGAGTATCAGAAAATCTATAAATAGGAACTACATCCAATAAATCGAATGGAAAGAAAGGTTCTGGATCTATTATGTATTTAAAATCAATACCAAGTTCTTTGAGAACTTTTAGAGTTCCATAAGCTATTGCTGCCCCTCCTTTATTCAGATATGTCCCACCATATAGTATCAAACTCTTCTTTCCTGCCATCGCTTCTCTTATTTTTCTCCTCCCTACATACCTCAAAAACTCAAAAAAAACTTTATACTAATACACCTACATTACTCAAATTTTTCTCCTCCCTACATACCTCAAAAACACCTTCGCCGACTTAACCATTACCTTTAGCTCATGTAACCCATTCTTCCTTAAAATATTCTTCATGGCTATCGGTATGTAAGAAGGGCTTAAATAATATTCCTTCAGTGCCCTATCCACATAATTCTCTATATCCTCTTTTGTAAACTCCGGATAAGATATGATGCACTTTTGCGCTCCCCAACTATCTAATGATTCCTCTAAATCATCAACCAGCAAAAACCCATTCTCCTTCACGTAGTCGTAAAACTCAGTTCCCGGGATCGGTGTTGCCACTGCAACCTGCAGCAGATCGGGTTTTATTTCTTTGATAAACCTTATGGTCTGTTCTGCTGTCTCTTTTGTCTCTCCGGGAAATCCTATTACAAAATCCGCTAGTATCTTTAATCCAGCTTTTTTAGCGTTTTTTGTAAATTCCCTCAACTGATTTACTGTTATACCTTTTTTTATGTTCTTTAATATCTCATCACTTCCAGACTCATAGCCGACATCCAGCAAACGACAGCCAGCTTCTCTCATTGCTTTCATCGTTTCATAATCTAAATCAGCCCTGCTCTGGCAACCCCAGCTTATGTCTATTCTTCTTCTCTTTATCTCCTCACAAAATTGCTTCACTCTCTTTTTGTTTATGGTAAAGGTGTCATCCTCAATAAAAATTTCTTTTACTTCCGGGAGTTCATTCGCAACAAACTCAAATTCATCTGCAACATTCTGAACACTTCTAACTCTATATTTCCTACCCATAAGGGTTTTTGGCCAGGAGCAGAAGGTGCATCTGTTTGGACAGCCCCTGCCTGTGAATATCTGAACCATTGGGTACAGAGCATGATTTAGGAAATAATCTTTAATGTTGAGATGATCCTTATACACTTTTGAAACAAAAGGAATTCTATCGAGTTCTTCAGAGCTCGTAAAGTCTCTATCTGGGTTATGTATTATTTTTCCATTCTCTTTGTATGAAATTCCTCTGATCTTTGTAAAATCGCTGTTCTTATCAATTGTCTCAGCAATATCGCTTAAAGTAAAATCGTATTCAAAACGTGCTACAATGTCTACTCCATTATTCAATATCTTTTCCGGAAATTGGGAGGCGGGAGGGCCCACTATCACAGATACAGCTCCAGTATTCTCCTTTATTATCTTTGCCACATCAATATCGTTCTGTAAGCTTGAAAAATTGCTGTCAACAACAACCAAATCAGGCTTGAATTCTTTGGCATCTTCCAATACTTTGTTTCTATCCCATCTCCTTGCAACTGCATCTACTAATCTAACTTCATGCCCGATTTTTTCTAACACACCTGTTGCATAAGCAAGCCAAATTGGATAATACAAAGTTCCTCCTCTTGCAGTTACTCCCTGCCACCTCCCGCATCGAACAAAGTTCTCAATATACGGTGGATTCAACAAATATATCCTCATGCAAATCCCCCCACTGTAAGCAGCATCTCTTCCAGTTTCTTAACAATCCTCTCCCAATCGTAGTTTTCCACAACAAACTCTCTCCCAATTTTTCCCATTTCTCGCCTAAGCTCCTCATCGTTAAACAAAAACTCTATTTTTTCTTTATATTCCCTATGGTTTGCTACATACATCACCTTATCACCAGCAACAGCTCTAACTCCCAGTAATTCGGTTGAGATCACCGGCTTCTCACATGCCATATATTCAAACAACTTCAAAGGCAAAGCATTTTCTGATATGGCACCTCTCTTAAAGGGAATTAAACAGATATCCATTGCGGATATATATTTTGGCACCTGCGAGTAAGGAACCATTCCCGTGAATGTTACCCTATCAGATACCCCACAATTTTTGGCTAACTCCACATTCTCTTTGAATTGCCCCTCTTTTCCCACCACAACCATTTTTATTTCTTTGTTCAAATCTCGTAATGCTCGAAAAACAGGTTCCAAATCAACCCATTCCCTCAAAACGCCAACATAACCAACAATAAACCCCTCAAGACCCAGTTCTTCTTTTGTATTCCCATAATTTCGAAAAAGGTTCGTATCAACGCCGTTTGGGATTACCTCGCATTTACCATCGGGTATCTTGTATGTCTGTTTCAGCATCTCCATTGTTACTGTCGCTTTCTCTGCTCTTTCAATATTTCTTCTCACCATAAAATTGCCTAAAGCGCCACCAAAAGGTCTCAGCACCCGAGGAATCTGTGGCGATTCTTTTATCATCGCACCTAAATCATCCGCAATGTCATAAACGGTTTTTATCTTCTTGGCTGCTATGTATCCTGATATTAAAGTGCTGTAGTTCAGATGGACGTCAAAATCTTCTTCCTTTAAAATCTCTTTGACTTTCTTTCTGAAAAGCAATTCTTGTAAAATAGGACTGACCTTTTTATCGGTGAGATAAAAATAATCAATCCTTTTGAAGACATCAGCGAATTCGCTGCTGTAAGCGTCGAGATTGTCCTGTCCTCCTTTCCACCAGTCGTTTATGCTCAATACCGTAACCTCGTGTTTCTTGGATAAGTATTTCACGAACTGGTGAGGTCTGTTGTGTTGGGATTTCTTCAAATCCACAATAGAAGTGATTAGGATTTTCAATTACATCCCACCCGGTGCAAGCACTCCTTTATCATTCCCTTGCTTAAAATACTTTCTGCATTTGTGCCTGCTAAAATATTTGCATCTCCAAGGTCTCTGGTCTCTCCGTGTCATCCCTCAACGTAATGCGAAAAGAGGAATGTTT
>Ga0190313_1002056_pt1 | contig 10120 bp, 10 predicted proteins | sample 4870071011_MG_FD_169989 | JGI IMG/M metagenome (GOLD analysis project Ga0190313, IMG submission 169989) | Hydrothermal vent sediment bacterial communities from Southern Trench, Guaymas Basin, Mexico - 4870-07-10-11_MG | ecosystem: Environmental > Aquatic > Marine > Hydrothermal vents > Sediment ...
CTTTAAGGCTTTTTCATCTGGCTTTATTATTATCTTAAGACCGTATATATCTACAGATATGTCAGCAACGTCTGTAACGTGCGTAGCTTCTATCTTCCTTGCTATCTCTTTAGCTTTTTCCTTATCTTTAGCGTACTCTGGTAGTAGCCTTATTGTCATCATTGGAGTCGACGGAGTCTTTCTGACATCCAGTATCTCAATCAACCTTGGCAATCCCAAAGTAACGTCAATTTCAGCTACACCAGCGTAGTGGAACGTACGCATCGTCATTTGCGTTGCTGGCTCTCCGATGGATTGGGCTGCAACGATTCCAGCCGCTTCTCCAGGTTCCATCAGATTCTTAAAATATTCTTCAACACACCTATCTATGATCTTCTTGGCTGTATCTTTATCAGCCTTTATCTCCCCAAGCTTCCTCTCTATCTCCTCCTTGACGGACTTTGGAAGTGGAACATCTTTCAAAAGATCCTCGTACATATCAACCACCAATAACCTCCTTAACTATTCTATCTATGTCTATGGTCTTACCTCTGTAGCTCTTCATCGGATCGACACCATCTTCACCGTATCTAAATTGGACAATCGTTCCAGAGGTTTGTTCCCTAACCGTTCCATCATACTCAACCTTTATGTCCTGCAGTGCGTTGATCATCCTTCTCTGCAGGTAACCGCTTATCGATGTCCTACAAGCTGTATCTACCAATCCCTCTCTTCCACCCATGGCGTGGAAGAAGAACTCTATAGGATTCAGACCTCTCTTATAACTACTCTCAACGAATCCTCTAGCTTTGGCACTTATATCACCAGGCTTGAAGTGTGGCAACGTTCTGTTTGAATAAGCGTAACCTCTGTTGATTCTCTCACCTCTAACAGATTGCTGTCCAATACAGGCTGACATCTGAGTAAGGTTGAGCATGGAACCCCTCGCACCACTCACAGCCATAATTACGGCTGGATTGTTGTAACCTAAGAACTTCTCCGCAATCCTTCCAGCCCTATCTCTGGCTTTACCCAGTTCACGCATGATCATCATTTCCAACGTTTCCTCTAAGCTTCTACCCGGCATTGGCTCAAGGTTTCCTTCCCTATATGCTTTTATCAAATCTAAGACTTTCTTTTCAGCTTCAGCCACTATCTCTTTTATCTGAGCTAAAGCTTCGTCTGGCAAATCTTCATCATCTATTCCAATTGTGAATCCCGTAAGCATTATAGACCTTATAGCCAAATGGGTCATGTCGTCAATAAACTTCCTAGCCATATCATTACCGTACTTTCTCACTATCTCATCGATTATTATACCTTTAAAAGCTCCGACAGCCTTTTCATCTATCGTTCCTTTTATCAACTCTCCGTTCTTAATTATCACGTAAGCATCGTGCTCGCAATTCTCCTTCTTACACTCCTCGCAACCTCTACAGATCTCAGCCTTAAACTCAAGTGTTATGTTTGGTAGAATCATACTAAATATCTGTTTTCCAGTCCAGTACGGCTTTCCATCCTTAACGACCTTAGGTTCTGGCAACTCCTTAATGTCGAGTGGTCTTATGAGGTACATTACCTCCTCCTTACTGAACAGTTTTTCACCCCTTGTAAGTAGGTAAAGTCCAGAAATGTGATCGTGAATACCTCCTATGATAGGACCTCCAAATCTTGGTGACAATATGTGCTGTTGTACTGCCATCAGAATTTTCGCTTCAGCCTGTGCCTCTAAGCTTTGGGGTACATGCAGGTTCATCTCATCTCCGTCAAAGTCTGCGTTATAAGGTGGGCAAACTGCTGGATTCAGTCTGAAAGTCTTCCCAGGTAAAACTCTAACGTAATGAGCCATTATACTCATTCTGTGTAGAGATGGTTGTCTGTTGAAGAGAACGATGTCTCCATCCTTCAACTGCCTTTCCACTATCCAACCTGGCTCAATCTTCTCGGCAAGTTCGTGTCTGTTTGTATCCATCACCCTAATTCTCCTACCATCTGGTCTTATTACGTAGTTTGCTTTCGGATGTTCTGTCCTTAGGATGTATTCTCTTGCCTCTTCGATGTTCCTCTCGGTAACGTGTATTGGAACGGTTAACTCTTCAGCAATCTCTTTTGGAACACCAACCTCGTTTATGCTTATGCATGGATCGGGACTTATGACGGTTCTCGCTGAGAAGTTAACTCTTTTACCACTTAAGCTACCTCTAAATCTACCTTCCTTTCCCTTTAAACGCTGTGCAAGGGTTTTGAGTGGTCTACCACTTCTGTGTCTTGCTGGAGGAATTCCACTGACTTCGTTGTTTATGTAAGTAGTTACATGATATTGCAAAAGCTCCCAGAGATCTTCTAAAATTAGATGAGGAGCTCCAGCCTCCTTGTTCTCCAAAAATCTCTGATTTATCCTAATTATGTCAACAAGCTTGTGAGTGAGATCATCTTCACTTCTCTGACCCGTTTCAAGTATTATGGAAGGTCTTACCGTAACTGGTGGCACTGGCAGAACTGTTATTACGAACCATTCAGGTCTGCAAGCTTTTGGATCGATTCCCAAAACAGGTAAATCTTCATCTGGAATCTTCTCAAGCCATTCTCTCACATCTAACGGCGTAAGTCTGTGGTCATCAATGTAGTAGAATGTTGGCTTTTCGAATTTAACCTCAACAGCCTCAGTTCCGCAGTGAGGACACTTCTTAACAGCCTTAGCCCTTCTGTAAACGTCCTTTATGATTTCATCATAACTCTGTCCGAGCTCTTTCCTCTTCTCTATCTCCTCCAAAAACTTGTCTCTAACCTTATCTGGTAACCTTAACCTACCACATTCCCTACACGTTACATTCAGTAGTTTAGCTATTAACTTAGCGTAGCCTACATGTATAACTGGTGCAGCCAACTCTATGTGACCAAAGTGCCCTGGACATTCACCAGCCTTTCCACCACAAGTTCTGCACCTCAACCCTGGGTCTATGACACCTAAGCGAGGATCCATCAATCCACCTTCAATCGGAAATCCATCGTCATCGTAAGTTTCGGCCGAAACTATCTTGGCAACGCTCATTCTCCTTATTTCTTGTGGACTCAAAATTTCGAATTTAATTCCGGCAATCCTCTTTGGAACCATGATCATCACCTCATGCCTTATCTCCCAAAATCAAACGAGGAGCGATCAGCATAGATTTAAGCTCATCTAACAGCAATTTGAAGGCGTAACTCATCTCAACCTTGTAAACGTGGCTATCGTCATCACATATGTGGCAATAAGCAGTATTTCTCCTGTAATCGTAAGTGGCGACGTGTCCACACTTTGCACAGACCCAAACCTCAACCTTATCAGATTCTTCAAGCAATCTATCCTTAAGGAGTAGCGCGGCACCATGCCCAATCAGAACATCTCTTTCCATCTCTCCCAATCTCAAACCTCCCTTTCTTGCCCTACCTTCTGTAGGTTGTCTTGTGAGGATTTGAACTGGCCCTCTACTCCTTGCATGTATCTTGTTCGCAACCATGTGGTACAACTTCTGATAGTATATCACACCAACGAATATGTCAACCTCGTAACGCTTTCCTGTTATTCCATCGTACATAACTTCCTTACCAGTATGAACGAATCCGTACCTTTTTAAAACCTCTCTCAAATCTTTCTCCTTTTCACCGTGGAATATAGTTCCATCGATGCGTCTACCTTCTAAGCACCCAACCTTACCACCTATCATTTCAAGTATATGTCCAACTGTCATTCTCGATGGGATTGCGTGAGGATTGATGATCATATCAGGAACTATACCAGATTCGGTCCAAGGCATGTCCTCCTCAGGCACGATCAAACCGACAACTCCCTTCTGACCATGTCTTGAAGCAAATTTATCACCGATTTCTGGTATTCTCAAATCTCTAACCCTAACCTTCGCAAGTTTAGAACCGCTTTCGGATTGCATGAGAAATACAGCATCAACAATTCCCTTTTCATTGGAACGCATCGTTATAGAGCTTTCTCTTCTCTTCTGCGGAGATATTCCCAAAGTCGGTTCCTCCAAGAATCTCGGTGGTGAAGTTCTTCCAATTAGCACGTCATCTGGTCCAACTTCAGTTTCTGGAAATATCAATCCATCTTCATCCAAATTCTTGTAAGCTTCCGCACCTCTGTAATCGGCAACGTCCGATGGAGGTATCTCAAACTTGTCCTCTTGTCCGCCAGGATATCTCAACTCTTCAGCCTCGTAAGTTCTGAAGAAGTGCGTTCTTGCTAAACCCCTATCTACACTGGCCTTATTCAAAATTATGGCATCTTCTATGTTGTAACCTTCATAGCTTAAAACAGCAACGATGAAGTTCTGGCCAGCTGGTCTCTCATCAAACCTAATCTCCCTCTGCGTGTCAGTTATAACTATAGGTATTTGTGGATAGTGCATGAGATGACCTCTTGTGTCGGTTCTCCAGTGTAGACTTGAATATGGTAATCCTAAGCTCTGTTTGATCATTGCAGCACCCATTGTGTTACGTGGAGATGCGTTGTATTCTGGATACGGAATCGATCCTAGGCATATTCCAGCAATCAACGAAGGATCTAATTCCAAGTGTGTGTGTTCAGGTGTCAGATCTTCCTCATTAACGGCTATGTATGCATTCTCTTCCTCCTCTGCATCTAAGAACTCTATCTTACCCTGTCTTACAAGATCCATGAACGTAATTTCTCCTTTCTTCAACTTCTCAATATCTCTCTCAGTTACAAGAGGTTTTCCGTCCTTAACGACTATGAGTGGTCTTCTTGCCCTACCAGGATCAGTATTTATTCTAACTTCGTTTGAATCTGGATAATATGCTACGTTAACTTGATTCGAAATCTTTCCCTTACGCCTAAGCTCCCTAATCATTTCGGCCAACTTTTGACCATCCTCATGAAATCCTATGAGAGCTCCGTTAACGTAAACCCTACACTTCCTCATTCAACCACCCCTTATAGGCTCAACACCTAAATCGAACAAAATCCTCTTAACCTCCTCCTCATTACAGCCAACACTAACTTCAGCATATTGGGCAAAATTCTTAACCAATCCACAGTTTGGTCCTTCCGGCGTTTCATTCGGACACAACCTACCCCACTGTGTAGGATGCAAATCACGAGCTTCGAAATGAGGCTGTGATCTTGAGAGAGGAGACACAACCCTTCTCAAATGAGATAGGATTGACATGTAATTATGCCTATCTATAAGCTGTGAAACACCAGTCCTTCCACCAACCCAGTTTCCAGTAGCCATTGGATGCATGATCCTATCAGTTAAGACATCTGCTCTGACAGCTGTAGTCATTTTCATGGGTCGTCCCCTGGCTTTAGCTCTCTCAAGCTGATACTTTACGTCTTTGATCAGCCTAAGCAGAGCAACTCTGAATATCTCCTCAATTAAGTCTCCAGCCAGCTTAAGCCTCTTGTTTGCGTAGTGATCTTTGTCATCTTCCCTCCTTAAACCCAGATGCAACTCGAATACCATCTCAGCCATTCTCGCTAGGAAGAAGGCTTTAGCCCTTCTCGCTTCTGGCTCTGTTCCTAAGTGAGGTAGGAAGTGCTGATCCAGAACTTGATTTGCTCTCTGAATCCTATAATCTCTACTCTGACCAGGAGCAACTCTTCTACCTATGTAATCTATAGCCTCCTCTTGAGTTTCAACTTCAGCAACTTCCAAGTTTTCAAGCATAAACTTCATTATCTCTGGATTAGTGCTAACCATCTCAACTATCTCTTTGTCACTCTCAACACCCAAAGCCCTCATCAGAACCACGAACTGAATAGGCTTTGGCAACTGTGGAAATGTAACTTCCAAAATATTTCCTCTTGTCCTCTCAACAACGACCAAAGCCCTATAACCAGCCTTTTGACTGAAACATTTAGCTACTTCAAATTCTTCACCATACTTCTCTTCCTTCTCAAGTAAGATCTTGTTTGGTGCAAGGTCTTCAAGTGTCACCAAAGCCCTTTCAGTCCCGTTAATTATGAAGTATCCACCAGGATCAAGAGGGTCTTCACCAGCCAAACACAATTTCTTCTCGTAGTTATCTGGCAAGTTATCAATCTTCCTGAAAGATCTCAAAGCTTCGTCGATGTTATCTGGATGTAGGTTGCAAATCTTTGATTTCACCATCACTGGAAGCATACCTATCTCAACAACTTCCCACTCTAACTCCTTACCCTCATCAACAACTTGAGCCTCAACGTATATCGGTGCTGCATACGTTAAATTCCTAAGTCTAGCTTCAGCAGGCAATAACAATCTCTTCGTTCCATCAGCCTCTTTAACTATCGGCTTACCAACCCAAGCTCTTCCAAACCTTACGTAGGTGTTTGGTATGTCAAGCTCTATTATCTTCTGCTCGTCTATAACCCTCTGCAAACCTTCATCGAGAAACCTGTTGTAAGAGTCGATCTGGTGCTTTACGAGACGATCATGTGTAAAATATGCTCTTGCCAAGACACGTCTATCCAACATAACCATCACCAAAAACGTTACTCTTCCTCAACTTCCTCCCCAACTTCTTCCTCCCTCTCCTCTTCAACCTTAACAACTGTAGGTGGTACAACATACCTGTAGGCTATACTAACTCCAGCTGTAGGACTCTCTCTTATGATTCTGACGATGTCTCCGACCTTTGCTCCAATCTCTTTGGCTATCGGGTCATCTACTCTTATCTTCGGCAACTGCTCTGGTTTAATACCAAGTATCTTTAAGAGCTCCTCCTTTTCCTTCTCACTTAAGAGTTCATGCTTTGGAACGAGGATATGATCTTGAAGTCTTATCTTCATAGCTTATCACCAAATTGATGAGAGCGGGCTCGACGGGATTTGAACCCGCGACCAACGGGTTAAAAGCCCGTTGCTCTACCTGGCTGAGCTACGAGCCCACGATTAAATCGTTAAGGGATTGATATAAATCTTTTACGTTGCCTTGCGAATAAGTTTCAATCTCTCTGTATCGTTTTTCGTCTTAACTGATTCAGCGGATCTGAAGCCAAGTACAAATACAGCACCCTCTGGTTTGTTATCCTCAACTTTGACATATCCTCCAAACCTTTCCATGAGCGATTTCACGAAATACAGGCCTAAACCAGCACCCTTAGACTTAAACTTGACACTCTTAAGCCGTCTGGAAACACAAACACCGTACCATTCCTTAAATCAGTAAACGTTTTCCCTACCTCTTGCCCAATCTTTAAACCCGTTCTAACAACAAGCTTAGTCTTAGCTTTAAAGCCCTTGAGCGAAATTACTCCTATATCATTTATCAAACCTCTCTCACTCATCACCCCAGCGGTAGAACATCCAACTACAACATCAGCTAACTCCAACGTATGACTGAGAAGTTTACTCTGATCGTAGAAATCACTAGAGAACAATATGAGGAGATCAGATCCGTTTGATTGAGCAATTACATCACTGACAGCTTCTCTAGCTGCTGTACTCTCATCTCTCGCACTACTGAAAGATAATTTCATTTAATCACATTTTAGCGTGTTTCTTAACAATCTCCCTTATCTTTGCTCTTGTAAATGGTTTTTCAAGTAGTTCGACTGCACCAGCATTTAACATATTTACCTTTGGAGACAGCAAAAGCAGCTAAAGCGATAACCTTTGTATCTGGATCTATCTCCTTTATCTTCTTTGTAGCTGTAATTCCATCCATTATGGGCATAACAATATCCATGATTACAACATCTGGTCTATGTTTTTTGTAAGCCTCTACAGCCTCAGCACAGTTTGAAGCTTCTATAATTTCATAATCGTCATTGATTAAAGAATTGTAATGATGACTTAATAAATCTTGCTAAATAAATCAACGCTCGATTATAAACTCATCAACACCTACACCAAAGTGTCTGGCTTTTTCACCAATCCATACCAAAATCTCATCTCCCTCCTTTAGATTTGCAACTGAAACGTGTTTGCCTTCTGGATCTATAAGCTTTATAGTTTCTGCATTCTGAAGTATAACTGTTCCCTCTTCACCGTTAGCAACAGCCCTTATTAGTATTAAAGGCCTTTTCTCAATCTTAACTCTACCAATGTAACTTCTCCTAGTTTCACCGTTGTAATTTACAATCTCGACTTCATCTCCCGCTTTAAGCTCTGATAAGTACTTCGTTCTGTTACCTATCTTTATATAGGCATTTACGCTCCCAGCGTTAACTCTAAAAGGTCTTGCTGAGACATACTCACTCTCCTCACTCTCACTAGCAATTAAAAACATGAATCCCGCCTTGTTACCAACTAACATACCCTCTCCGACATTCATTAAAGTTACGGTGTCTATGCAAACTCTATCTCCAACTCCTAAAGGTTTTATCTCGACAATCCTTGCCCTCTTAAGTTCAACAAAACCTTTCTCTCCACTTGCAAGCTCATAAAATTTCCTCATCAAACTTCTTTTATCCTCCTCAATTGCTATCCCATCGGCACCTTTTTCAAGTGTTGTTAAAACAACCTTTGCCTCATCTAAATTGTTTACTATGGCAATAAGCTTTGCTTTCTTTTTCATTGCTATGAGGTTTTCGAGTGGTATTATCTTCCAATCTGAAAATCTCAGAAAGAGGTAATCAAATTTTTCTGATAACTCTATTGCCTTGTTCTGATCTTCAGCAGACTTTATTTCAACAAATGCAAACTCCTTACCGACTCCATCTTCGACACCAAATATCCTTATCCTTCCAAGCTTTTTAGCCAAATCTTCAAACCCCTTTCTGACAACCACACCTGTAAAGCCGATCTCAATTGCATCCTTTATTTTCTCCTTCTCTTTCTCCCAGTTATCTCCTAAAGCTAAAAGCCAGATCTCCTTCAAACTATCACCCCTATCTCTTCTAAGCTTGCATTCTCATGAACTATCCTTCTTAAAGCTTTTACCATGGCTTTGGGATCTTTATGCTGAAAAACGTTTCTCCCTATTGCTACACCGCTTGCTCCAGCACTTATAGCATCTGCAACCTCCTTCAAGATTTCAAATTCACTCTTTTTGCTCCCACCTGCTATGACTATCGGTATCTCAGCAAATTCTACGACCTCCGCAAAACTTTCGACACTTCCAGTGTAAGCAGTCTTAACAATATCAGCTCCAAGCTCGTACGCAACTCTCACACAATGTTTTACTAGCTCTGGATCTCTCTCGTTTAGACCTTCACCCCTTGCATACACCATTGCAAGGAGTGGCATGTTCCAATCGTCACAGATTTCAGAAACCATACCGAAATCTCTCAACTGCTCTTTCTCTGTCTTACTTCCTATATTTACGTGAATGCTAACTGCATCTGCTCCAAGCTTTATGGCTTTTTCGACAGAAGTTACCAGAACTTTTTCATTTGGCTCAGTTAGGCATGTTGACGCGCTTAAATGAATTATCAATGCGCTTTCCATCTCTTCCACGTACTTAACATTCTTTGCAATTCCCTTATGTAGAACTATAGCATCTACTATTCCGTCAACATCTCTAAGCACTCTTTCAAGCTCTTCAAGTCCCGAAATCGGTTTGGAAATTCCGTGATCCATTGGTACTATCACAGTCCTTCCATCTTTCAAAACCCTTTTCAAGCGCCTTTTTTTGGACATGGCAGCACCCCCACAAGATTTTGAAAGGAGAGAGGAGATATTACCTACATTAGAAGCTAAATCTAAAGAAGAGAAATCTCCAAGGATATATGTACATGATCTGCATCAGCATCGAATTAAGGGCAACTTCAATCTATTTAAACCTTTCGATTTATTTCCATATTATGGGATCATTCTCAATTCATGGGATCAATTCCACAATTCATGCATTAAACATTATATACTCCTTACGAAAGTCTTCTGATGAAAGATGAAGTGGGATAAGAAGATAAAGGAGGAGTTGGAATATCTGAAACCCGTAACGGATGAGGAGTTTGAGGAACTGTTGGATGACAAACCGAGAAAGAAAAGGAGAAAGAGAGAAAATTATTAAGTCTAAAATTTTTTGATGCCCCCGTGGGGTAGCCTGGATATCCTTGGGGGCTGCGGACTCCCAGACCCGGGTTCGAATCCCGGCGGGGGCATTTATTTTTAAATTAAATTTAATTTAAGTAATATTTGAATTTGAGAAAATTACTATGTTTTGCAAATTAAGAATTAAGATCTTGAAAAGTGATATGC
>Ga0190313_1002057_pt1 | contig 10119 bp, 9 predicted proteins | sample 4870071011_MG_FD_169989 | JGI IMG/M metagenome (GOLD analysis project Ga0190313, IMG submission 169989) | Hydrothermal vent sediment bacterial communities from Southern Trench, Guaymas Basin, Mexico - 4870-07-10-11_MG | ecosystem: Environmental > Aquatic > Marine > Hydrothermal vents > Sediment ...
TTCTGCCTCCACGAGCTGAGGATAGAGTATGCTGTCCTTATCGCCGAATCAATGTGGTGTGCTGCATATGGCCAATTTTTGAGGAGCTCGCTTCTAAGATCCCTCTTAAACTCGTTTGAAGATGGAAAAAGGGTACGAGCCGCTTCCCTACGTATCCATTGCGCTTTACGATCTTCTCCGTTTCCTCCTGCACCCACTTTTATTTATTTTAGCCATTTTCGGTTCTTACGAGGGCAAATAGAGTGTTCTTGTGGTGCAGGAGGTTGCCTCAACGCTTAGCATTACTGGAGCTACGAGCTCCTCTACTGGGCTTTCATTTGCCTTTGGGCCGAACGGATACGGCCCCGCACGGTTTATGAGGTTTAGGACTGCGATGACATCCCTATTGGCTTTAAATCCACACTTATTGCATATTTTTACTCTTGGACGCATTGCGTCCTCATCGAGTAGAGAGCCACAATAGGGGCAGAGGGATGAGGAGTAAGCGGGATCCACCTTTATAAGAGGTACATTATACTCTTTTGCCTTCGCATGATCACCAAAACCTCTGAGTTAATACCTCATTTTAAAATGTTTTGAACCCTAGCATGACATGCCAACCATCACAAAAAGAGGAACAGTTTCACAAGGTAAATACTGATAGATATATATCTTTACCTCTAAAAAATACCAGAACATTCCTTTAGGGAATAGGGAGAAAGACAAGTTTTATTTATTGGTTTTAAGCTATCATGCAAGTATATTATTGCAGTATTCAAACATTCTACCTTAAGATAGTAACATATACATTAATAGAAAAGATGCTCATAGGCTTAATATAAGACCTGGCGACATCATAATAATATATAACAAGCGAGGAAGCATTAAAGCTAGAGCCCAGATTACTAACGATATTCATGAGGGCGTCCTAGTAATGTATAAGGGATCTCGCCATCAAGGACTGTCACCCAACGTACTTACATTTATACTTGAGGATGACTACGGAGTTATAGCTTATCACTCCACCAAAGTGAGAGTAAAGAAGCTGAGCTCTCCTTAAACGGGTAGGTTAAGATGCGTGTTCAGGCGCACATTGTTGGTTACGGAAGAGTTAAAAGTATTCTTTGGGCATATGCTTTAAAGGAGTATGCTCAAAGACACAACATTACTGGCTGGGTGAAGATTGTATCATCAGAATCAGTGGAGCTAGTACTACAGGGAGAGAAAGAGAAAGTAGAGATGCTTGTAAGATGGATGTACACGGGAAATCAGTATGGAAGGATAACACATGCAAAGGTAGAATGGAGCACAAACTTTAGTATTGAATATCGAACGTTTACTGTAATGAGGTGATAGTCCTTGAGAAAAATTGCATTCCTAATACTAACTCTAGCTATAGTTCCCTTAGCAGTTCTTGGGTACAATATAGCGTTTCTTGGGAACCTAATAATAACAGGCCTTTCGATATTCAGTGTTGTAGTGATCATTTTGGTGGCTGTGTACTTTAATATAGTTCCAGAGAGACTATATGAGTTTCTAAGACAAGGTCTCTCTGGAGAGGCTCCTGAGGGCACTAAAAAAGCTGCTACTTTAATACTTCTTGAAAGGGAGTGCAATCACTTGATCAGCACATTTAAGGGCGCTACTGCGACTGTAAGAAAAATGTTCTCAGCGTTTATGAGCTTCTTAGAGGACATTTCTGAGTGGCTAAGAGCATTATCAGAGAGATCCACTATAATGAGCGAGCAGATCACAACCTTGGCCTCAAGCAATGAGAAGCTCTCAGAGGAATTCTCAAAGATATTGAGATCTATAGAAGACATCCGAGGAAATTTTGAAACGTTGACTAAGAGCACAGCAAGTACATATGAGAAAATAAGCGAAAGACAGAGCTACTCAGAGGAAATATTGAGCAACTTAGAAGAGACAGTTAATAAGCTTAATAGTGTAGCAGAGAGCGTTATAAAAACATACAATAACGTTAGTAATTATTGGGACACCCTTGAAAGCGTTCTTAAGAACATATCTTCAATAACAAATGAAATCTCAAGGATTGCTAAGAGGACTAGTATTTTGGCAATAAACGCTTCTATAGAAGCTACACGCGTTGGAGAGAGTGGAAGTGGTTTTGCAGTAGTGGCAGAGAACATAGAAAAACTATCCTCTGAAACAAAACTGTATGCTGAAAGAATAGATGAAATCTCAAGTGACATAATAAGGAAGGCTAATACTCTTAAAAACGAACTAAAGGAAGGATCTGAAGTAATGGAGAACTTCAAGGCACACATGGATGCATTTGCTAAGACAACATCTGAAGGTGTTGAGAAACTTGCAGAGGCTTTATCAGATACAATGAATGATTTAATGCACATAGAGGATCTAACCAAGGAGTTCAATGAACTTTACAATTTCCTCTCGGGCCTCAGAGATAGTCTGGAGGAGGCCCAGCAGATGCTAAATAAAGCTGTAAGTATTTCAAAGGATTTCGATAAGTTCCTAAAAGAGGAAGTATTAAAGATAGAAAGGTCTCTTGATAGGGTCAAGTCAAACCTTAGAAGAATTGAAGAAAGCGTGAGAAGTGGGGCACAGAAAATTATCATGGGAGAGCCCATTGAGAATGCATTAAGGAGCATCTACAAGGATCTTGAAGGAATAACAACACTTGTCTATGCTGCCATAGATGGTAAAGGGATGTTCACGTATCCTAGACTTGAAGTAGGTGCGGGCTTTGACTATACAAAAAGGCCATGGTACGTAGAGGCTAAGAGAAAAATGAAAGAAACTTGGGTAGAGCCCTATCTTGACTACAATGTAAAGGACTACGTAGTGACCTTTAGCTATCCGATAGTGGAAAGAGATACGTTTAAGGGTGTTGTATGTGCTGATATAATGCTGAGAAAGCTATTCTAACCTTATACCTCTAGTTTTTCTAGATCTATTATATCTCTTATTTCTCTTACTTTAAACTCCCTCTTTAGAAGCTCCACACTGTTCTCCCCAGGAATGTCTCTCAGAATAGCCTCAAAACTCCCATCCTGATCAACTTTAACTCTATAGATGTAATCCTTTAGCAACATTTTATACTGAAAAAACGCTATATCCTGTATTTCTGAAATCTCCAGTATCCCCCTAACGAGCTTTGGCAAGGTACTCACCTCTTTACTTAAAGAAGTTCTTGATCTCAATGTAAGTCCTTCTATAGAGTTCTGATCTCTCAACATCCTTTATCCAGCTCGGATCCCTTTTGTAGACTTCCTTTTCTAGGTCAATCTCTGGATGCATCTTCTTATACTCCTCCCATGGTATGCTATAGACCTCTTGAACCTTATCACGATATATCTCAGGAATGACATTGAATGCACAGAATGGTACTATACGTCCATCAGGCATTGCATAGTGTATTTGGCACCTACGAACTCTGTTTATGTCATAGTTATAAAGATCTTGAAAGTGCATCATGCCTAGAAAGAGCGACCTTAAGTGGAACTCTCCTAGGGCCTCATAATCATGATATATAAAAATCCTTCTTAGAATCCTGATCAAATCAAGTCCTTTTGGCTGTTTTTCTTTGTCTATGAACTTACTTAGAGCTAATATCAACTTCACAGCCTTTAACTTCTTCAAGAACTTAACTTTAGTGTTGTCTATATCCTCTCTTAGCTCCCTTATATACTCAAAGAATCCCTCTACATCTACAAATCTTGTTATAGGAACTACCTCCCCATCTTTCCCTAAGAAAACGTACGTTCCAGCACCACAGAGTATATGCGTTGATAAATGGAATTGAGGAGCTCCAGTCAAAGACTCTATTAGCTCACTTATCTCCCAAGGCGTAGGAACTGTGTACCAGTCCTCACTTCCTATCTGCCCATTTGTATACTCTTCTATTTTCTTTATCACTCCCGTCTTTGTGATTCTATACTTCCTGATCTCTTTGTTCTTAAGCATCATCCCAACTAAGGACACCGGCTGAAAGTTGACTGCTCTGACTATGTCAAGGTGGTTTAAGGCGAAGTTTATGATGTCTCCAACTTGGTCATCGTTTACTCCTTTTATTACTGTTGGAACAAGCACTATCCCAGGCCCTCCAGCCTTACGCGCTGCCTCTAGTATATAAGGAACCTCCCAGTGATTCTTCCAATTTGTCTTTCCATCTACACCATCAAAGCTCAAGTACATAGTGTTTACTCCAGCTTCTCTGAGCTTAACAAGGTATTCCGGATCCTTAACAAACTTTAGGCCATTTGTGTTAAGCTGTATATGTGTATATCCAAGTTCTTTTGCAATCCTGACAATATCTACAAGATCATCTCTTAAAGTGGGCTCTCCACCAGTTATCTGAACTGCTACTGCAGGATATGGTTTTAATTCCCTTCCCCTCTTTAGCATGTATCTTATCTGCTCCAGTGATGGTTCATAGACAGGCTCTCCCTCTTTAGCATAAAAGAAGCAGTACCAACATCTGAGGTTACATCTGTTCGTCGCTACTAAATTTAAAAGAGCTGTATGGGACATGTGAGCTGGACAAAGACCGCAGTCAAATGGACAGTTCGTTCCTGTATTTTTTATTGTCCCCATTGAGAACTCTATTTTTCTATATTTTTTACTGCCTGCCCAAGTTTTTGCATACTTAAGTGATCTATTATAGAAGTTGACATCCTCGTCAATTATGTCCTCAAAAACACCATGCTCTGGACACTTTTTAATCATTCTCAACTCTCCACTTTCCTCAAAATACACTGCAGGAATTATTCTGCGACATACTGGACAAAGTGATAAGGTCTTTGATGGTAACTCTGAGGGGTATGTTCCCTTTGCAGAATTATATATTTTATCAAATTTTTTTGATAAAAACGCTTGATTATCAAGATAATCTTCTCCTCTGGTTTCATCATAGATCTTAGCTTCAGTTGCCATATGACTTTCCCTCCGACAATACATTAGGGATCCCTTATCTTACAGTAGGGGAACATTTATTTTTGGATTTTTGGGTTTGTCTCACACCGTACATAGTATCAAAAATTGATATATCGAATTAAGATATATCATAATACTATGGCCCAGAGGACTTATAATATTTGCTATAGCATAAATGTTCAGCCTTACTATGCTACTGACGCTCCTCCCTAAGCCTAAGGATGGATGGCTTTTCACAATGAAATCTGATTTGCTAGGAGACATATATACTTCAAGCAAAAGTTTGTTTAGCTATTATTCAAAGTATACAAGGCTCAATATTCACAAAAACAGTTATTCCCTCCTTTTAAAGTAGAATATAAATCCATAAGGAACTAAAGCTGTTGTAACAAGAAGTCCACCAAGAAATATTGAAAACTCCCTTCCCAAAACGTCAGAAAAGTAACCTCCTACAGCAGCTATTATCATAGCTATCTCGACCATAGCAGTCATAGCCCCAATGATTTTACCTCTAGCAGTTTTGGGAACCAGTTCCTCACCGCTCTTCTTGGATCCTATGTCATACATAGGCCAAATAGGAAGTACCCATATGACAAGCCCTATGTATCCTTTAGAAAGGGCCATTACAGGTATTATAATAGAGTATATTACTATTGAGAGCCCATATGTTGCTAAGCCTCCAAATCTCTCTGCAAGTCTCACGTAGAGCGGCACTGCAAGCGCGCTTATTATCCCTGGAAGCATTGTTACGAAAATTCCATAATACAGCGTAGATCCTCCAAGGATGTCTAAGTATGTCTTTATGGAAAACAGACCGTATACCCACTCCCTTCCAAAACTTAGCAAGAACACAGATATAAGAAGCATTAGTGCAGAGTATCTGAACTTGTATCTATACTTTCTTCTTATTTCCTCCTTTGATTCCTTTATTATGTTTGCAATGATAGCAAAGATAACATAGCTTATTGATCCTAAGATAAACACCCAAAGAACTCCTCGAGCCATCTTTTCAACGAGAGCTCCAGCAATTACTCCTCCTAATCCCCAACCGAGATCCCCTCCCAAGTTAACTGATCCAAATGCTCTTGAAGGATTTGCCTCTAAACTTGCCTCTGCTATTAGCGATGAGTACATCATCGCACAGAGCGTTGAATAGAGAAATATTAACAAATAAAATGTAATAAGAATCTTTATTTGGATAATCTCAGAGAAGACTATACCTATAAGTAATAATGGTACAAATGCTAACGAACCAACTCTAAGAAATAGCCTTCTTCCAATAATATCAGATAAAGACCCCCAAATAAACGATGTGATCATCCCCAGACCGTACATCGTATGTGCAAGAAGCGTTTCAAAGTCAGTACCGCCTAAATTTTTTATTAGCGGTATCATAAGAGTGAAAAGAACAGCATCTGCTATGCCCTGAAAGAAGAAGGCCACTGCATATAGAATAACCCTCGTCTTTACCTTCACGTATGCCAAAAGGATCACCGCCTATTTTCTACTGCTCCAAAGCTCCTTTCTTCTAGCCTCAAGAAATTTCTCCTTGATTCCCATAAACGAGGCTGCAGAGAGAGCATTTGGTATTGCACTTATATAATCAGTATACTTAAGATCTCTACTCATGTGATGATCCACTATAAGAGCCTTAACTAAACCTCCAATAACCTTCAGGTTATCAAGCCCTTGTCTCACCTCTCTAGCTGGTATTCGATATCCCATTAGATATGTTGGAGGCCCATCAACAAATACTATGTGTGGTGCTTTTTCTAGGATCCAGTCTAGTGCCATGTTATCTATAGGGCCTTGAACGTCAGAGGTATATAGAAAACGTAATCCAGAGCTCTTATCCTCTACAAGTACCATAAGGACGTAGCCAAGTTTCGTGCCTGGAGGCCCATGTGGAAAGGGAGGTGATATCTCAAGTAGAACGTCTCCTATTTCATATGTTCCGCCGTTAGTGGTCTTTGGCTCTACATTGAGATTCTCTAAGTGCTCTAAGAATCTCTTTGCCCTTCCAAATTGACTTCGATTTATCATTTCACCTGGATGTTTTATTATCAGCTTTTTTCCTTTGTAAAACTCTTCTTCTGGCATGTAGTGATCGTAATGATAGTGCGTTATTATTATCACATCAGAGTTCTCTGCCTCTTTTGATATGACATCTATTGCCTTAACTAGCGCCTTTTCCTCCTCTTCTGCTGGAGGAAGACCATATCTAGAAGGTCCTAAAGCAGCTCCAGGATCTATGATTATCTTAAGGTCATCAATCTCCACTACTGTTGCCATAGACCTTACGCCAAAGCTATCCGAGTTTAGTATTTTGATTGTAAACCCTTGAGGAAGATCCCTCCAGAATTTCATAACGCAGCCCTCTTAAGCTAGTTAATATGTTCCTATTCCATGCGCTATTTCATATCTCACGAGGATCTCTGCTGCTACTACCCATGCATTTAGAGGTTCATCGTATAGGGAAATCAGATAATCCGAATATTCATCAACAGGAGATAGAAAGTCTCCCTTTGGAAAACCTCCAATAAGCACTGCTATATCCTTTTCTTTATTCTTGCTAAAAAGATCTAATAGATCTACCTTATCTCCTTTCTCATGCATGGCTATTACAATATCTGGAGAGATGCTGTCTAAAAGCTCCTTTAATGACATGTCATCATAAAGCTCTATTAATGGCTCTTCCTCACTTGGTAACACCTTCTTCTGAAATAGAGACTCCATAAGGCCAACAAACCTCATATAGTGTTTTATTATTCTCGTCTCTGGGTGAATGTAGATTACCTGGTTATTTCTCGTGTGAACGTACACTCTCAAAAGGCCACACTTATTTAATATAGAGTCCTGAACCACGTTCAAGAATATGTGAACTATGTCAGGTCTACCCCTTCTCCAGCCATCTGGTAATCGTCTAAGAGCCCCGTGATGATAGCTATCATCCAACAATATCGTTTCAGGAGTTTTTCCCCTCATTTTAGCGCTTTTTCCAATTATGGGATCCCCCCATAGCTTTCTAGGAACAAGCTCGAGCTCAGAGTCTACGAGGATCATAGTGAGCATGTTTCTAGGAAATACTATCAGACATATAATTTATTCTTTCAAACTTCTTCTACTCTAAGGGCAAGCTTATGTAATTCCTATTAGCTCAGAGGTGTCACTTTATGTTCCACGAACAGTTAGTCTGAAGATATCGATAAAATAAATTTCATAACAGTCTAATATAGTAAGTAATGAGGCCCGCATGAAAGTGCCAGCTGAGGAAAGGAGGGTTCCAATGACAGCTGGTTCCCCTTGCGGGCTACAGCACAATGAGAGGATTAATGAGAAATCTCATAAAAAGGTGCTGAAGATGACTCCTGAAAAAATGCAGATGCTTCAGAGGTTCATCGACGACCTTAGGGTAATGGGAATGAGCCCTCATACCATAAAGATGTATAATTATTTTGTTAAAAAGTATCTTGAGTGGGCTGATGAGCTCTCAGCAGAGAGTGTAAAGAAATTCCTTAGACATCTGCTTTTAGATCTTGAATACAAGAACAACTCTATTTATCTTGCAACAATGGCACTAAAGAAGTTCTTTGAGAATATAGGTTATAAGAATATAGCAAGCTTAATAGAGCCTCCAAAAAGGCCAAAAAACCTTCCAAAATATCTCACTGAAAGAGAGATAGGAATCATACTTAAAAAGGCGAGAGAAATTAGTAAAAGGGACTACTTAGTTTTAGCAGTGCTTGCATATACAGGAATGCGTGTTAGTGAGCTCTGCAACTTGCATGTTGAGGACGTTGACACTACAAGGAGAATCATACACATAAGAGGTGGAAAGGGTTCTAAGGATAGAATCGTAATAATTCCATCACATCTAGCTGATGAGCTCGAAAAATATATACGCGATCACAACATGATATCGGGACCTCTCTTTCCAGGGAAATCCAATAAAAACGGAATAACTCCGAGAACTATACAGAGATTAGTTAAAAAGTACGCAAAGATGTGTAACATAAAAAAGGAAGTAACACCTCATGTTTTTAGGCACTCATTTGCAACAAATATGCTGAGAAGAGGAGCTGATATACGATATATACAGCGCCTTCTCGGACACTCCTCACTTTCCACAACTGAGATTTACACACACTTAAGTGAGGCAGATTTAATTACTGTCTATGATAGAACACATCCAAAGTATGAACTTTAGCATGAGCCTCTCCGTGCTAGAAAACGAGGACTCCTTTAACGACAAATTGTGACATTAAATTAAAGTAAGACTATGAGTTTTGTTAAAATGTGCTTTAGTGTATGTTAACCAGCGAAAACGTTATTTGATGCTAATAAACTTTTATTTGGATACACTTAATAATCTCATACTGCATGCCCCCATTCAAGGAGAGGTGATAGCTTATCCCAAAGATCCTTCAACTAAACGAAAAGTACTGCAAAGGATGCTACCTCTGCATATATATTTGCCCCAAAAAGGTCTTTGACCCTAGTGATAAGCCTAATCCTTATGGAGTATACTCTCCAATAATCGCTCGAAGAGAAGAATGCATTGACTATAAGAACATGCTAGAGGATAAGAGGTCATTCTGTAGCCTATGTGTCGTAACGTGTCCAGATCAGGCACTATGGTGGGAGGAGGTTCTATGAAATTCTTAGAGTCTGGTGGTGTTTGTTTTTTGATGGGGGATGTTGCTGCTGGTGTTGGTGCTATTCTTGCTGGTTGTGATTTTTTCGCCGGTTATCCTATCACTCCCGCGAGCGAGATCATGGAGTTTATGGCTGAGGAGCTTCCCAAGCGTGGTGGTGTCTTTATCCAGATGGAGGATGAGATTGGGAGTATTGCCGCAATAATAGGAGCATCATGGGCAGGAAGAAAGGCAATGACAGCAACATCAGGCCCAGGATACAGCCTCATGCAAGAAAACATAGGATACGCATACATAACAGAAACACCAATAACAATAATAAACGTGCAAAGAGTTGGGCCTTCTACAGGAAGACCAACAAAGCCTGCTCAGGGTGACGTGATGCAGTCTCGTTTTGGGACTCATGGTGATTATGAGAGTGTTGTATTCGCCCCAAACTCACCACAAGAAATGCTAGATCTCACAATAAAAGCATTCAACACAGCAGAAATGCTAAGAACACCAGTAACAGTACTATCTGACGAAATAGTTGGTCATCTAAGAGAAAGAGTTGAAATTCCTGAGAAGG
>Ga0190313_1002059_pt1 | contig 10118 bp, 10 predicted proteins | sample 4870071011_MG_FD_169989 | JGI IMG/M metagenome (GOLD analysis project Ga0190313, IMG submission 169989) | Hydrothermal vent sediment bacterial communities from Southern Trench, Guaymas Basin, Mexico - 4870-07-10-11_MG | ecosystem: Environmental > Aquatic > Marine > Hydrothermal vents > Sediment ...
GATAAACGAAGTCATGAGGAAGTTTGTGATCTATAACATGCTTTTAAACATCGATTAAGAGAATTCCATAACTCAAAGTTGAGTTATGGCGCTCTTATCTCGCATAGCTCGGTATGAGTTATGCAACAAAGCATGATAAAAGATATCTTTATATATTAGAAGTCTTGAAGGTTTGATATGAAAGAAGACAACATAAAAACCATAACTGAATCTAGAGAAAAGTTCTTTGAATTTGTTGATGTGTGTAATGAAAAATACAGAAAACACAATCCGAGCACATATTTATATAGAAAGATTATAGAAAAACATCGTAGTTCTGGAGATATTTCTAAACTAATAAGCGAGGATGAATTTGTTGATCTCATATATATGACCTTAATTTCTTGGAATATGAACCAGAGGGCAGCCGAAATGAAAAGATATGATGATTTCAAAATATCAATCAATAACCTTTCATCTGTCCTAGAAAGATTGTATAAATACAAACTTCATGAGATGAGTGGCAACGATATTAAGGATGTTATAGAAGACTTGAAAGAGGTTTTTAAAGGTCTGGACATGATGAAAAGCAAAAGTAAGATTGTTGGTGTTTCCAAAACAATGCACTTTCTCCTTCCCGACTTGGTTATGCCAATAGATAGAAAATATACCATGAATTTCTTTTATGGAAATAACAGATATAAACAAATCATCGACAAAGAATTTAAAGACTTTGAAAAACTTTTCAGAGAGTTTCATAGAATAAGCAAGGTTCTAAACCTGACAGATGAAGATGTTAATGGTAAAAATTGGAACACATCTGTTCCTAAATTGATTGACAACGCGATAATCGGCCATACACAGGAAAAGGAAACACTTTAATTGGAGAGTATATTTATGGCTATGCGACTAATCCGCGACACTCACCACCCTGCCGCCTACAACATGGCCCTTGACGAGGCGCTCCTTCGCCTGAACGATGGCCCTGTGTTCCGCACATATTCATGGGAACCATCGGCCGTCAGCATAGGCTATTTCCAGTCCATCGAAGAAGAGGTGGATTTAGAGATGGCGGAGAGCATGGGTGTGGATGTGATTCGAAGGATCACAGGTGGAGGTGCCGTGTTCCACGACAGGGACGGAGAGGTGACATACAGCGTCATACTTCCTTCCGGGCATGAAGCTGCAAGAAACAGTGCAAAGGAATCCTATGAGGTTCTCTGTGGCGGAATTGTGGAAGCCCTCGGAATTCTGGGGATTGATGCGAGTTTTGCCGGAATAAACGATGTTGTCGTTGGCGGAAAGAAGATATCGGGGAGCGCTCAGACCCGAAAAAAATGGGGCGTACTCCAGCACGGCACGCTTCTTTACGACCTGAGGCCGGAAGTGATGTTCTCGCTTCTGAAAGTGCCCGATGAGAAGATGAGGGACAAGATGATAAAAAATATCTACGAAAGGGTGACATCGCTCAAACACCTAGGTTTGAATGCCAGCAGGAAGGATGTGGAAGATGCACTTGTGGAAGGGTTCTCGAACGTTCTAGGAGAGAAAATGAAGCCGTCCGAACCCACGAAAGATGAACTTGCACTCGCGGATGAACTGATGGGGGAGAAATATGGAAGCCGTGAATGGAATTTCAGAAGGTAAAGCGGACTACAAAGTGCCCGGCGGAAAGCTGATACGCGTGAGGGTCTGGCACAGGAACGGCATCATTGAAAAGGTGCGATTTCACGGTGATTTCTTCATTCACCCCGAGGAAGCCATAGAGGAACTTGAAAACGGGCTTGTCGGAAAGGATATGAGCGGCGCTGAAAGTTTCATAGATACATTTTTCGAAAGAATTGAGTCGGCGGGAGTGGGGCCTGAAGATTTCAAAAGATCCTTCTTCCTTGCCATGAAAGAATGAAAGAAAAGAGAATTGAATGGGTTTTGCTTTATGGTCCGAACAGAGCCATTGCCAGTATGAACTGGGCGAAGACCAGCGAAACCATGGACATGAGCTTCAGAAGTATGTTCAGGCTTGGACCGGATGTATCCTTAAGCGGATCTCCGACAGTGTCTCCCGTGACCGTCGCCTTGTGGTTCTCCGAGCCTTTTCCTCCGTAGTGTCCGGCCTCTATGTACTTCTTTGCGTTGTCCCATGCTCCTCCTGCGTTTGCCATGAAGACCGCAAGGACGAATCCTGCGGACAGCCCTCCGATGAGAAGGCCGACGAGCGCGGATATCCCGAATACCAGACCGACTGCAATGGGAACTGCTATAGCTATGAGTGCAGGGCTGACCATCTCCTTCTGTGCAGCTTTGGTGCTTATATCCACGGCCTTGGTGTAGTCCGGCTTTACTCCGGCCTTTCCCTCGAGAAGTCCGGGTATCTCCCTGAACTGCCTGCGAACCTCTTCCACTATCTTCTCGGCAGCCTTTCCGACCGCACCCATGGTTATCGCAGAGAACATGAAGGGTAGCATGGCACCGATGAAGACGCCCGCCAGAAGCAGGGGGTTGAGCACATTAAGTCCGTATGTGTTCATTATATCCTGATACGGAACGCTGTGTGCATCGGGATAAAGGTCCCCTATTCCCTCGATATTGTGCTCCCATGCATATCTCTTTATCTCGTCCATGAACGCCGCTATGAGGGCAAGGGCGGTCAGTGCGGCAGAACCTATGGCGAATCCTTTTCCGGTTGCTGCCGTGGTGTTCCCAAGAGAATCCAGTGCGTCCGTTCTCTCCCTGACCTCTTCCGGAAGGCCTGCCATCTCGGCTATCCCTCCGGCATTATCGGCAACAGGCCCGTATGCATCCGTGGAAAGCGTTATTCCAAGGGTGGAAAGCATGCCTACCGCCGCGATACCGATTCCATAAAGTCCGAGCTCGGGGTCGTCTATGCTTCCTCCCGAGAGGAAAAATGCTGCCAGAATGGCGAATGCCACGGTTATCACGGGTATGGCCGTGCTCATCATTCCCACTGAGAAACCGCGTATTATGACCGTTGCATGGCCTGTTTCCGATGCCGCAGCTATGGATTTCGTTGGTTTGTAGTTGTCACTGGTGAAGTACTCGGTACTGAATCCGATGATTATTCCTGCAATAGTTCCGGTTACTATCGCACCCCATATTCCAACATAGTCAGGACCAAGAACATTATTGATTATGAAGTAACTCAAAATTATGATGAGTATGGTGGAGCCATATATGCCCTTGCGAAGAGCCCACAGGAGCTCTTTCTGTGTGGCTTCTTCCTTTGTATGGACAAGGAAAGTGCCGACTATGCTGGCGAGCATACCTATTGCGGCGAGGACCATCGGAACGGTCACGAATGCTAGCATAGCAGCATCGGGCCCGCCCAGAGCGTTCTGTGCGTCGGTTGACAGGCTGAGCGCCGCTGCGGTACCGAGGGCCATTGTTGCCACTATACTTCCAACATAGCTCTCGTAAAGGTCCGCGCCCATTCCTGCGACGTCTCCGACATTGTCTCCGACATTATCGGCTATGACCGCGGGGTTCCTCGGGTCGTCCTCGGGTATTCCCGCCTCAACTTTACCGACAAGGTCGGCACCGACATCTGCGGCCTTGGTGTATATTCCTCCACCAACCCTTGCGAAGAGCGCCATGCTTGATGCTCCCATCTCGAAGGTGAGCATTGCTGCAGTTACCTCATTGAGTGGAAGCTCGAAGACATATCTGAGCAGATAGAACCAGACACTGAGGTCCAGCAGTCCAAGGCCCACAACCATGAATCCCATGACCGAACCGCTGGAGAACGCTATTCTGAGAGCCTTGTTTAGGCTCGTCCTCGCTCCGTTGGCGGTCCTTGCATTCGCTTTGGTAGCTATCCACATTCCGATGTATCCGCTTAATCCCGAGAAGAAACCGCCGGTCAGAAAGGCAAAAGGCACGAACATGGACAGATAACCTGCGGTCGCTATTCCCAGCAGTATGAAGAACATGACCACGAAGAATATGGCCACACCCGTGTACTGCCTGCGGAGATATGCCTTTGCTGCCGTATGGATGGCGTCTGATATCTCCTTCATCTTTTCAGTGCCCTCGTCCTCCTTCAGCAACTTCCAAGTCAGGAAAGTAGCGAAGAGAAGGGCTATTATGGAGCTCAATGGAGCTAGGTATGTCAGATCCACAGTATCACCGTTCGGTCATCGGCATTCGTTTAAAATAGTTTGCACCGAAACAGAGATATTACATGAGATGCGTATTTCACATTCGTCTTTCGACGATTTGCTTATCGATTGCTGCATCATATGACTGATTCCTTCAGGGTCTCCATGAAAAAGAATTAATAGAGAGGAGGTTATGAGCATTCATGATGGAGATATGGACCGAAAAGTACCGCCCGAAAACGCTGGATGATGTTGTTGGGCAGCAGAATGCGGTCAAGAGACTGAAATCCTATGTGAAAGCAGGCAATATGCCGCACCTTCTGTTCTCGGGGCCGGCGGGAGTGGGGAAGACGACGTCCGCCATAGCACTCGCCCGAGATATGTTCGGAGATAACTGGAAGAACAACTTCTATGAACTCAATGCCAGTGATGAGCGGGGGATAGATGTGGTCCGTGTGAACATAAAAGAATATGCGAGAACCGCTCCGTTCGGAGGTGCTCCTTTCAAGATAATCTTTCTCGATGAGGCGGATGCACTGACCTCCGATGCACAGGCAGCCCTTCGCCGTACGATGGAAAAATACTCCGGCACATGCCGGTTCATACTCTCATGCAACTACTCCTCAAAGATAATAGACCCCATACAGTCGAGATGCGCCATATTCAGGTTTACGCGCCCCTCGGAAGAAGACATGATGGTATACCTGAAAAGAATCGTTGAGGGCGAGAAGATAGACATAGACGATGAGGCCCTGCACCAGATAATCCTTGTCTCCGAAGGAGATGTCCGTAAGGCCGTGAACACGCTTCAGGTTGCGGCGTCCTTTGCGGATGGGGGGAAGATAAACCTCCAGAGGATCTACGAGGCAACTGCCATGGCAGACCCGTCGGACATAAGGGAGATGGTCGGTCAGGCTATGAAAGGGAAATTCATGGATGCAAGGGGAATACTGGACAAACTTCTCATCGATCAGGGCCTTTCGGGAGAGGACATCATAAAGGCCATACATCAGGTTGTCATATCCGAACCCGGAATAAAGGAAGACAAGAAGATAATCATGCTGGACCGCATAGGTGAGGCGGACTTCAGGATAGTGGAGGGCTCCAATGCCAGAATACAACTGGAAGCTCTGCTGGCAACATTCGCATTGTTGTGATTCTTATTGAATAAATACTTATATCAAATTGCTCTTCTTCACATATGGATGCGAGGAATTCGATAAAGGAAATAGTCCGTAAAGAAGACCTCAGAAAAGGTATCTGGGCACAAAAAAGTAATAAATCACTGGAAAAGCAGAGGAAAGATGCGGTTATGAAAATTTTAGTTGTGTTTTCCTTCTTAATTATTATGAGCTCTCTTTTTCTGTACCTCGCATATTCCATTCGCTCGCAGACCGCATCATTCTTGGGAGCCGCATCTGTTTTTCTTTTTTTTTCTATTTGCACTGGCGTTCCTTCTATTCAAAGACGTTCGAAAAAGGAAGGTGAAAGAAGAAAGGATGAAGAACAGTTCCTCCGCTGCCATGCTGCATGAATTCGGAAAACACGATACCATCACATACACTTCTATGACTGAGGTCAGCAAAATCGATGAAAATACGATTGAAAAAATTGCCGAATGCATCAGAGACTCACTTACCGATGTGGAGGGCGCCGATGCATATACATTCAACATAGCATTTGTTGAAGAAGACGAGCTTAAGCTCATAATAACACCGAGGATTTCCTCCGGAAGATGGATTCTTCATGACGGACACAGTCCTTTCTTCATAGGCCTGGAGCTTGTGGGTATCCCGGACTATGGAGAAGATATATTCGGGATAGATATCGTAGTTAAAAGAGAAGAGAGCGAGAAAACGGTCGAAGTCATAGAAAAAATAAAAGAAAAAGCGAGAGAATGCGCTCTGAAATTCATTGAAAAGTGAGTAAATGGTTTTAGATGAGGCTCATATCGGTAAGCTCTATGTTCTGGACTCCCTCTATGGCGTTCAGCTTGTCCTCGAGCTCTCCGGACTTTCCGGACTTATCGTCCATGATTATGACTATTTCGAGCGCTTTCAGGCCGAAGGCTATGGGCTTTATGTCCGCTCTGTTGAGCTCTGCACCCACGGACTCGGCCGCATTTTTTATGTCGGCCTTTACCTTTTCAAGGTCAACTTCCGGGCTTTCCGGCATAACACTGTATATCATCGCTACGTCACCCATCTTATCACCTCACGGTCCGGTGAACCCGCATTCCGGGCACACATACTCGACGCTCTGGTCGCGGCACTGCTTGCACCTGCCTATCGTCACCTTTCCGCAGTTCGGACACTTGAATATGGTGTCGCCCTCGCCTTTGAGAGTTACACCACATGAATTGCATACTTCCGCCATGGTAATTCCTCACTCTCGCAATCCCATTCCATATAAATAGTTTGAGGAAGGGGTTTCACTGGACAGGGCCCAGCGGAAGAACCTCTCTGCCGTGCACCTCGTTGAGTATCTCGGCTATGGCGGTGTATATGGCTGAAAGTCCGCAGATTATTCCCTCTATGCCAGCTATCATCTTCAGGGTCTGGCTGCCTGTCGCATCGGCTATTGCCAGAAGGAAGAAGAGTATGGTCAGGCTGAGGAAGACGAACTGTATCGCCCTGTTGGCCTTCAGTGTGCCGAAGAACATCAATCCGGTGAAGAGCCCCCACATAGCGAGATAGGAGACCATTCCGTTGGTAGTCACGGGCTTGGCTATTCCCATTGCGGGAAAGACTATCAGGCCCACGAGAGAGAGCCAGAAAAGGCCGTATGATGTGAAGGCCACGGTTCCGAAGGTGTTCCCCTTCTTCCACTCCATGCTCCCTGCTATTATCTGTGCGAGTCCTCCGTAGAATATGCCCATTGCAAGTATCATGCTTCCTAGGGCGAAGAGCCCCGCATTGTGCAGGTTGAGAAGGACCGTCGTCATCCCGAATCCCATGAGTCCGAGGGGTGCGGGGTTGGCGGTCTTATCCTTGATATTTACCTCGTTTTCCATGTTGTTTCCTCCTTGGGAACGAATGTGCAGTTGAACGGGTTATAAAAAGATTGCCTTATGGAGATTGCGGAGATAGACGAAAAGCGTGGGAAAAACATGAAACTGCTACGGTTTTTATCAATGAATGTATTCCTCTATCTCCTCCGCCTTTATCACTCCCTTCTCCGTGATGTATCGGGTGGATTTTTTCCCATGCTGCAAAAAATCTATATATGGAAAGCACTATACCGCTACGATTCATATGAAAAGGAGGATTGACCTTAAAAGAATCGGTGGCTCGGTGGAAAGAAAATATGTGTTTTTCGCCATGGCTGCCGTTGCTCTGATGACGGGATTCGGGGGGGCATCACTTATTGTAGGAACGCCGCCGAGCGCTGTTCTCACTCCATCGAAAACAATCGTTTCTCCGGGCGAGATCATAACCTTCGATGCTTCTCAAAGTGAGGGAGCAAATCTGGATTACATATGGAATTTCCATGACGGCTCGGAGACCATATCCGGAACCGGTCTTAAAGAGACGGAGCATTCATTTTCTTCGGAAGGTATTTATTATGTAACTCTTTTTGTCAAAGCTTCAAACGGGAAGATGGACATTGCAACCTCAAAGATTGTTGTGAGAAATTTAGCTCCTGTGATTTCGACAAACAAAAATAGTTTTTCATCATACGAAGACGAAGAGATAACCTTCGATGCCTCCTTATCATATGACCCTGACGGGACCATAGACACATTCAAGTGGGATTTCGGAGACGGATATGTCGGATACGGGGCGAAGATTGGCCACACATATACAAAAAGCGGTACTTACATTGTCAATATCACGGTTAAAGACAATCTCGGAAAAAGTTCATTCAGAAATATGGTCGTCAATGTTCGGAACCCCACCCCAACAGCAGATGCGGGAGGTACCTATTCCATAGCGGAAGGAATGCCTGTATATTTCGATGCTTCCTCATCACAGGACAGCCCTTCGGATATTCCGGGGCTCAGATATCTCTGGAGCAATGGATATAGTGGAAAAAAGGCAATGAGCTTCTATCCAGATAATGGAATCTATACTTCTTCCGTGACTGTCACGGATGATGATTCTGCCTCGGATTCATCCGTAGCAACCGTGAATGTGCACAACACTCCGCCGAAGGTTGCGGTGGATGGAGCGTATATAAAGGGAAATCTCACCCTCAGAGTGGCAGGGGAAAAATACCACAATGTGGAACTCTGGCTCTACGAATCAGGAGTTTTGAAGGGCTATCTGAATGTGACAAGAGAGGCGTGCAAACCGCAGGAAGGAACAATAGCGAACATAAGTTTCGACCTTACCGAGAACTGGGAAATTCGCGCACTCTACACTCCCGAAGACGACCCGGTGAACGGCCACGAGAACGGAGCTAATTCCGTCTGGATACTCCTCGAATTCGAGAACGGAGCGAACAGGAAGATACACCACACCTTTAATGTCAGACATAATGAAACATACCTGTGGAATCTCACACTCAATCCGTATTTCTTCGTAGAACCTCATGAATGCGCGGGAGAAAAACATGAGCACAGGGAGCGGGAAGGGAGCGGGGATTCATACGGCCACGAAAACTGTTCATGCGAGCATCACGGGAACCCCGACATACATTTTTCATACAGAGTGTATGATGCCGGAAACGATGACCTTACTGTAAACTGGAGCTTTGCGGATTCTTATTATGAAGAGATGTTCGCGGCCTCCGGATTTCCCAATTTCGTCATTGCCGAGTTAAACTACACTCCAGAAATAATGGGAAACATAACCGTGAACGTCACGGATGATGACGGTGCCCTGACAAGTATCAGCATAAACATCACGGATGGACTCATTCAGAACCTTGCACCGAGAGTGCAGGCATGCCCCGAAGTTTTTGGGTATGAGGATTCTGCCATGCCGTTCACGGGAGATGCGAGTGATTGCATGGAAGAAAGCGATCTGAACTATACATGGCATTTCGGAGACGGGACGGTTTCATACGGGGATTCCGTTTCTCATACCTATGAATTCTCTTACGAATACCCTGTTCTTCTTGTTGTCAGAGATTCATACGGTGCGGAAGGCTTCGATCTGACCCGTGCGTATGTGGAGAACATCGAACCTTATGCCGACTTTTCCTATTCTCCCGAGGTTTATGAGGATTCTCCGTCATATTTCGATGCCTCTTTGAGCTCCGATACCTTCAGCGACGAGCCGTATCTGGAATATCGCTGGGATTTCGGGGACGGTTCCATCGGATACGGAATCACGGCGGAGCATGTGTATGATTCAAAGGGAACATATGTCGTGAACCTCACGGTTACGGATGATGACGGAGCGGTTTCGTATGCTGAAAAGGAGATAAGGGTTGAAGATGTGGCTCCCCGTGCGTATGCCGGCCAGGATATGATTATATATGGCCCTGAGACGGAGGTTAGGTTCACCGGTGTGGGTATGGATACGTTCTCGGATGCGGATTCCCTGAGCTATTCATGGAATTTCGGGGACGGAAGCAGTGCCAGCGGGAGGATTGTTGGGCACACATACACATCCTCCGGGACATATACCGTTTGTCTCACGGTTACGGATGATGACGGGGCAACGGGCAAGGATTATCTGATAATCAATGTGGGCGTTGATTCGGACAAGGATTCTCTTACCGATGAAACGGAGATAATAAAGCAAACGAATCCCAATGCATGGGACTCGGATTCCGACCATGTGGCGGATTACTGGGAAATATACAACTACTACACGGACCCGACCAAATCCGACTCGGATGATGACGGAGCACCGGACTGGTTCGAGATATCGTATATGGGCTATGATGCGGATACCGACGGAGACGGCATAGCGAACCCATGGGACTGGGATTCCGACGGAGACCTGATAGCGGATGGAAAGGAGATAGAGATGGACCCGTCAACGGAAGATATAACAATAATCACGAACCCGCTGGTTTACAACGATTTCGATGAGTATAAAACGGAGATACGACAGGGTATTGAAAGGGATG
>Ga0190313_1002060_pt1 | contig 10117 bp, 11 predicted proteins | sample 4870071011_MG_FD_169989 | JGI IMG/M metagenome (GOLD analysis project Ga0190313, IMG submission 169989) | Hydrothermal vent sediment bacterial communities from Southern Trench, Guaymas Basin, Mexico - 4870-07-10-11_MG | ecosystem: Environmental > Aquatic > Marine > Hydrothermal vents > Sediment ...
TTTAATCCGGGTAGCATAGGGGTTGAGGATGGAGTAATACGATATGTTGGGCGGGAGGAATGTGCTGGGGAATTGGAGATAGATGCTAGAGGCTGTATCGTGATCCCCGGCCTAGTAAACTGCCACACCCACTCTCCGATGACTTTATTCAGAAACGCTGTTGAAGATCAGCCTCTCGAAAAATGGTTAAAGGAATATGTCTGGCCCATCGAGGCGAGGCTAAAGCCCGAGCATGTTAGGGTCGGAGCATTACTCGCGGCGGCCGAGATGGCGTTAAGCGGAACCACCTGCTTTAACGACATGTATTTCTACATGGAGGAGGTCGCGAAAGCAGCGGTAGAAGTCGGGATACGTGGAGTATTATCCGAGGGGCTGGTCGAGCTATTCAGCCCAAAATCATCGGAAGAGATTCTGAGGAGGGGGGTGGAGTTCGCGAGGAGATATCATAAATGGAGGGGGATGATTTGGGCAACCCTAGGTCCGCATGCGGAATACTCCTGCGGCCTAGAGTTTTTACGGAGGGTGAGGGAGGAGGCTGATAAGCTTGGAGTTGGGATTCACATGCATTTGGCCGAGGTGAAGCCTCCAGTCGATGAATTCGTTAAGAAGCATGGAAAGACTCCGGTCAAAGCGCTCGACGAGATCGGCTTTCTGAAAGATGATGTAATCTTCGCCCATGCGATCTATCTAAACGACGAGGATCTCAAGATAATAAAGGAGAGAAACGTCGCAATCGCCTATAACCCGGTATCCAATATGAAGCTCTCATCAGGCTCCGCTAGAATAGATGAGATGCTAAAGCTTGGGATCAGGGTCGGGCTTGGAACGGATGGGCCCGGAAGCAATAACACACTCGACATGCTTCAGGATATGAAGTTCGCGGCTCTTCTCCAGAAGTTAAAGTATATGGATCCCAGAAGTCTTCCGGCGAAGGCCGTCGTTAGGATGGCGACTAGGGGAGGGGCTGAGGCGTTAAACCTAGATAAGCTCATCGGGAGCATAGAGGTTGGGAAGAGGGCGGATATAGTGGTCGTCGATACTAGGAAGCTAAGATACCTTCCTATAAGAGATCCGTATACCGCCCTAGCCTACTGCTCATCAGGCTCGGATGTGCGGGATGTAATCGTAGATGGGAGGCTCATCGTCGAGAACGGCAGGCTGCAGACCATAGATACGGCAAAGCTAGTCGAGGAATTCGAGAAGACCGTATCAAGCCTCTTCCAATAACCTGATGCGAACATGGATAAGAAATCCTCCCTAATACCCCTCCACGGCCACGCATTCTTCACGATAAACTATCGCGAGGCGTTCACGCAGATCCTAATCTTCGACTACTACGACCCAGAAAGATCCTACTATAGCCTGCTCCACGCCGAGGATCGGTATAAGGAGGCCATGGAAGGGCTACTACACTCTATGAACGAGCTGCTCTCAGAGGAGGAGGTAAGGATAAATGGCGAAAAAGTGAAGGCCGAGGCCCTTACCGTGAATCTAGATTTTAGAGGCGAGGCTGAAAGACCATCAATCTCCTTCTATATCGAGTTCAAGGGGAGACTAAACCGTGGAGGAAGGAATGTGTATGAATGCCGCTATGAGCCGGGGACGGCCGAGTACGATTACGAGGTATACTGGATTCTCCCGGAGGGGTCGAGGATCTTAGACGTTATCACGTCGACGGAATACGAGGTTTACGGCGATAGATTCCTAGTCATGTGGGCTAGAATTGGAGATCGCTACGATGGGTATGAGAAGATCGTCTTTACCCTTCCTTAGAAGCCCCTCCACCACCTCTGATTTTCGAGATTATTCGCTGGAGGTTATCGGGGCTTAGAGTCCTCGTAGGCTTCTCCGGGATAAGACCCTCAGGTCTATACATTAGGACTATTATCAGCGCTAAGCCTAGGAAGAGGTATTCCAGCCAGACCACGTCAAAGGGGACGTAAGGCTCGAAATAGCTCTTGTAGAAGGAGATTATCTTTCTTAGGGTTACGAATATTCCGGCGCCGACCAATGCTCCGAAGTTATTCGCTGCTCCTCCAACGATCACCATCACCCAAGGCCAGAAGGTATGGGTAACCCTATGAAATCCCGCTGCGGTAACGCTCGCAGTCCAGAAGCTGTATAAGGCTCCGCCGATAGCTGCTATAGCCGACCCGACCATAAGGGTTTTCATTCTGAATTTTACGATGTCTTTCCCATAGGTCTCGGCGGATAGCTCATTATCCCGGATTGCTCTAAGAACCCTGCCTAGCGGAGATCTGCTTACCAGCTCCACGTATGCTAGGACCGCTCCCAAGGTTGCTAGGATTATGATCGTCGCTACCAGAATCCTAAACTCCCCACTAATCCATCTAAAGGGGTCTGGTATCGGAATCCCCTTAGTCCCGCCTATTAGATCAGGCCAGTTATAGCCTATGGTCCTTAAGATCTCCGCCATGGCTAGGAGGGTTATGGCGAGATAGTCTTCTCGAAGCCTTATAGCTGGGTAAGATGCGATATATCCTAGGATTGCCCCTGCTAGAGCTGCGCCGATTAATGAGAGTATTAGATAGGCTATTGAGAGAGCGGGATTTGAGGAGAGTATCTGGTTTAGGCTGCCCACTATCTTTAGATTGTCCCTGATGTAGTCTAGACCATTCATCACTCCGAAAACGTATGCAAGAACTCTCCCCGGAATCGCTCCAACGAAGAATGCTCCTCCAGCAACGGCTAGAAGCTTCCCAAAGTTTGGAATCCCCATATACCCGAATTCGAGGTTTAGGCTAAGCGCTATTATCGCGAATATGCCGATGAACGCTAGGAGGTCTATCAGGAATACGGCAGCTATTGGAAGAGGCATGGCTATCCACCCCTCTTAAATATCTCTCTCCAAGCTATCCCGGTCAGACCCTTAGGAGCGAATAGCAGGGTTAGAGACATGATCACGAGCGGTATTATCGGCCTATACGGTATAACCCACGAGCCAACGATAATCGAGAGATAGCCCGTCCCCAAAACCTCCGCGAACCCTATCAATAACCCGCCTATAAACGCTCCATAGATATTAGTCAGCCCACCTACGATGCTCGCGGCGAAGACGCTAACGATTAGACGCATGCCAAGATCCGGATTGCACATAAGCCATAAAGGCATAAGCGAGCCCGCGATCCCGGCAAGCCCTCCAGAGATAAACCATGAAACGGCATAGGTAAGATTTACATTTATCCCGACAACCCCGGCGAGCGATGGATTCTCTATCGCGGCCCTCATGGCTATCCCGAACCTCGTTCTATTAAGGAAGAGGTAAAGAGCAACTACCATAACTACGGCGATTAACGGCGCCACAACCGCTATGCCCGGCAAGCCGAATATCGAGAAATCGTAGGATTTGAGTATAAAGAGCCGGGTAGCTATCTTATAGGCGTAGGTGAGGGAGTCTGCAAGGATGTTGATTACCGATATGAGTATCATGTCATAAGCTATTGTAGCTATCATCAGGATGATATAGTTCGCGCCCCTATCGAGAAGTGGCTTTAAAACAGAAATATAGAGCAGGAGAGCCGTCAGGCTGCCGACTAGAAAGCCTAAAGGTATACCCAAGTAGGGGCTTAAGCCGAAAATCTCCGCTAGGATGAGGCTTGTATACATGCTGATGGTCGCAAAATCGCCGTGAGCGAAGTTTGGAACCTTGGTCGTCATATAGGTAAGCGTCAGCCCCGTGCTGAGCATTGAGAGTAACGAAGCAAATATCACCGCATCTCTTAAAAGTGGCGGGAACAAGAGGGGAGGCACCTCCAGCTCTTATAGCCTCATTCTTTCCAAGCTCTGGGGCGATTTGCAAGATATGAATATTTACGCGGCTTCCTTCAAAGACTTATAAGTCTCTGGTTTACTCATTCGAAAAAAGGTGATGAGGCGGAATGAAAACGAATAGAATTAGAGGGGTCTCAAAAGTCGTCGCAACAGTTCTTGCGATCGTAATGCTGGTCGCGGGTATAGGGATAGGGCTGATAATAGCGCCATACTTCGCTGGAGCCGGGGTTGGAGCCGCCGCAGGAGGCCTAAGCGGTGAAGTGCCGATCGGAGCGCTACTGCCATTAACCGGAGCCCTTGCAGCATTCGGGGAAAATGATAAGATCGCGATAGAGGCGGCAGTTCAGGATGTTAACCAATTCCTCGAGAATATAGGGGCGAGCTGGAGGCTTAAGCTCTACGTCGAAGACACGGAGACTAATCCTAGCGTGGCGCTGGAGAAGCTGACAAGTCTTTACGCTAAAGGAGTTAGGGTCGTGATAGGGCCTATGGCGAGCTCCGAGGTCAGGAATCTAAAGGAGTATGCCGACTCAAACAAGATCTTGATAATCAGCCAGTCCTCGACCGATCCATCACTCGCGATAGCAGGAGACCATGTCTATAGATTCGTCCCGGTGGACATTTATCAAGGACGGATAGGGCCATTATACGCGAAAGCCCTTGGCGCGACTCACATGATCCTAGTCTGGAGAGGGGATGCGTGGGGCGATGGGCTAAGCGACGTTGTAAAGAAGACTGCTAAGGAAATCGGATTAACTATTGCCGGCGAAATAAGATACGATCCTGAAGCAAAAGAGTTCTCAGCAGAGGTGGCGAAGCTGGCTGAAACGATTAACAAGCTGGTGGGTGAGGGAGTCCCACCCGAGAAAATAGTGGTTCAGCTAATTTCATTCGGCGAAGCGAGGGCCTTCTTCTTGACGGCGACCGAGTACGACATTCTTTGGAAGGTTCATTGGTTTGGAAGCGACGGGAATGCCTATGACTACTCGCTACAGGAAGATCCGAAAGTTGCAGAGTTTGTGGCATCGGTCAAGTTCCCATGCCCGATAGCCGCGCCGATCGGAGACAAGTATATCGAAGTCATGAAGAAGGTGAAGGATAAGATCGGTCGAACCCCAGAGCCTTACGCCTATAACAGTTATGACGCGGTCTGGGCGGTTGCTCTAGCGATACTCTCCACGGGCAAGTACGACGCGGACGCCATAATCTCCGTGCTTCCGGACATCCTAAAGTTCTACTATGGCGCCAGCGGCTATATAGAGCTTAACGAATACGGGGATAGGGTTGGGAAGCAGTATTGGCTCGTTAGCCTCGTTAAGACCGATGGTGAATACGATTGGAAGCCCGTGGGGATCTACGACTGCGAGAAGGACGAGGTAATCCTGAAGTAGGAGGGAAAATTTTTTACCCTACCCCTTTTTATGGTTTTAGGCAAAAGCTATGGCGGAGGCTATACTGAGAACTAGGAACCTCGTTAAGAGCTTCGGCGGGCTTAAGGCCGTGAACGATGTTAGCATAGATGTTCGCGAGCGAACCCTAACGATCCTAATCGGGCCTAATGGAAGCGGTAAGACCACTCTCATAAACCTGATAACCGGGGTTTATAAGCCGGATCGCGGGAACATATACTTCAACGGCAAGGATATAACCGGCTGGCCCGCTCATAAGATCTACTGGGAGGGGATTGTAAGAACCTTCCAGATACCCCAACCTTTTAGGAAGCTAACGGTCTTGGAGAACCTCCTCGTATGCCATCCCAAGAATCCCGGGGAGGGCTTCCTCTCAGCCCTCTTAAGAGGGAGATGGCTTAGGGTCGAGGAGGAGGCCGTCGAGAAAGCCTTTAGAATCCTAAAGCTCCTGAACCTCGATCACCTCTGGGATCAGGAGGCTGGGAAGCTTAGCGGAGGCCAGATGAAGCTCCTCGAGATCGGGAGGGCTCTGATGGCCGACGCGAAGCTACTCGTCATGGACGAGCCCGTGGCCGGCGTAAACCCGGCTCTAGCCCACGAGATCTTCAAGACGCTTAGAGGCTTAAAGGATAGGCTGGGGCTAACCCTACTCCTAGTCGAGCATAGGCTCGACATAGCCCTCCAGTACACGGACGACGTCTACGTCATGGCCTCGGGCTCGATAATCTGTAGCGGTAAGCCTGAGCAGGTGGTCGTTAACCCGCAGGTGATTGAAGCCTATCTAGGGGGGTGAAACGGGAGTGATCGAGATAAGGGGGCTGAATGCGGGTTATCGGAGGCTTCAGGTTCTCTTCGATATTACGTCTAGGTTTGAGAAGGCGAAGATAAATGTGGTCGTCGGCCCTAATGGAAGCGGTAAGAGCACCCTCCTTAAATCGATCTTCGGGCTGGCGACGATATACTCTGGGTCGATAACCTGCGATGGGCTCGAGCTCGTCGGAAGACCTCCGCATGAGATAGCTAGATGCGGGATAGCCTATCTCCCCCAAACCGATAACGTCTTCAGCAACCTTACGGTCGAGGAGAACCTGAGGATGGCGGGATACATCCTCGCGAAGGAGGAGCTTGAGGAGAGGATCGACGAGGTCGCGGACATATTCCCGATAGTCAAGAGCTATTGGAGGAGGAAGGCTTCGATGATGAGCGGGGGTGAGAGGCAGATGGTCGCCATGGCCATGGCGCTACTAAGAAAGCCTAAGATAATGCTCTTCGACGAGCCCACGGGAGGGCTCGCCCCGAAGATCGCGAACGAGGTTCTCTCGAAGATAATCGAGCTAAGGGATACCATGAATATGACGATAGTATTAGTTGAGCAGAACGCTAAGAAGGCTCTCGAAGTAGGTGACAAGGCTTACCTCCTAGTCGGCGGAAGGCTCGTCTTTGAGGGGGGATGCGATGAGCTCCTCAGCCACCCGAAGCTCGCATCCCTATATCTTGGAGTAAGCCATTAGCCTCTAGATCCGCATGGGCTCGCGGCCGGAGCTTATCGGAAGGCTCCTCGAAACCCTATTAAAGCTAGCATCCTCGGAGAGGGCTCTGAGCGTCGAGGAATTAGCCGAGAACGCCCTACTCTCCAAGGATCAGGTCGAGAGGATGCTCAAGGCTCTGGGGATTCCCTTCGAGGAGGTTAGACTAAGCGAAGACCTCCGCTTAGAGGTTGTTCTAAGAGGATTAGAGCTCGGGGTTGATGGTAGCTTAATTGCGAGATACCTAGGCTGGAAGGAATTTGAAAAGCTCGTGGCGCGGGTTCTCGGGAGGGCTGGCTATGGCTCGATCTGGAATCTAAGAACCTCCTCGAGGGAGGGGAGGGTTCAGGTGGATGTGCTGGCTTATCGGGGGGATTTGATGCTCTTGATAGATTGTAAACGCTGGAATAAGCCGCCCACCCCCTCGGAGGAGGCTAAGATCGTTGAGGAGCAGGAGAGGAGGCTACGCATCCTGAAAAGCCTTTTGGAGGGAATTTCGAGGCCCGGCGAAGACTCTAGAACGGTTTATCTCGTTCCGGTTGTTCTATCGTTATACCAGCCGTCAAAACCCTTGATGAAGGGCCACGTCTTCTCATCCATAGGAAGCTTCAAATCCGCTCTCGACTATATCGAGAGAGCTTTCTTCCAGCTTAGGCACGAGAAGCTGAGGATTAAGCGGGGAATCCCCTTAGATAAACTGGTCTTAAGGCTGAGAGCGAAGCTCTAGGAAGCTATTTAGCCAAATGCTTAAATCCGGGATGGGCTTCCTTTCTCAAGAGGGAGCCATGATCTGGGCTGAATTCGACGACGAGGAGTTCGAGGAGGAAGAGGAGGAGTGGGATGAGGAGGAGGAATGGGAGGAGGAAGAGGAGTTCTAAGAACCCGCCGCTCACCACTTTTTCTAAACGCTTTTTACGGATAGACCCTCGCCGGCGTTCTCGGGAAGAGGCATGCATCCCTTATATGAGGTAGCTTGAGAAGCCACCAGAGAACCCGCTCGATCCCGAGACCGAATCCGCTATGCGGAACCGATCCATACTTCCTAAGATCGAGATACCATTTGTAATCTTCCGGATTAAGCCCGTTCTCCCGGATCCTCTCAAGAAGCTGATCGTAGTCATGGATCCTCTGCCCCCCTCCAACGATCTCCCCAAATCCCCCCGGCGCCAGCAGATCAGCGTTCCTACAGACCTTGGGGTTCTCCGGGTCAGGCATATGGTAGAACGCTTTGGCCTCCCTAGGCCAGTGGGTTACGAAGAAGGGCTTCTCGAATTCCTTTGATAGTTCTCGCTCCTCGTCGGCTCCGAAGTCGTCGCCCCACTTAACCTTAATCCCTTTCCGATCTAGAATTTCTAAAGCTTCGGCATAGGTTATCCTCGGGTATGGGGGCTTAGCCACGTCCGGGTCGATCCTTAGCTTGAGGAGCTCGAGCTCCTTCTGAGAAGCCTCATAGACGCCTAGAACCATGGCGTAGAGAAGCTCTTCTATGACCTTTAGAATGTCCTCGAGCTCCGCGTAAGCCATCTCGGCTTCGAGATGCCAGAACTCGGTTAGATGCCTTCTAGTCCTGCTAAGCTCCGCTCTGAAGCTGGGCTGGAGGCTGTACACCTTCTCGAGGCTATAGATCGCCGCCTCCTGATAGAACTGGGAGCTCTGGGTTAGGTATGCCTTCCTGCCGAAGTAGTCGACCTCGAAGAGGGTTGCGCCTCCCTCGACCGCGGCTGTTATGAAGCTGGGGCAGTTGACCTCGACGAAGCCTTGGCTTTCAAGCCAATTTCTAGCGGCTTTTAGAAGCCTCGCCCTAACCTTCATTATCGCGGCGACCCTAGGGCTTCGAATATGGAGATGCCTATGATCTAGAACGAACTTCACCTTAACCCCCTTTCTTATCGGGAAGTCGTCTAGGCTCGGGCCTATAACCTCTAGCCTCCTACATCGGATCTCAACCCCATTAGGAGCTCTCGGATCATGCTTTACGATCCCAGAAACCTTTACGGCCGACTCCCTTAGAGCGCTCTCGGCTTGCTCGAACTCGCCATCCGGCACGACCCCACGCTTAACGGCTACCTGGATTACGCCGCTCCGATCCCTAAGGTCTAGGAAGATTAGGCCTCCGTGAACTCGCTTATTCCTTATCCATCCTAGTAGCTCTACCTCCGAGCCATCGGGCATCTTCAAGACATCCTCTACGTATAGCTTCTTCAGCATCCTCGACCCTAACCCTGCTAGGAAGCCTCTCCAGACCACCTTTTTTGCATTTACCTCTAGGCTTTTAGAAGATCTTGCAGCCGTCCGGGGTCTCCCGCTGGGGGATTATGGGGATGACCTCGTTCTCGTTTACGACGGCGGCTAGGAGCATGCACTCAGACATGACGCCTCGAATCTTTTTCGGCTTAAGGTTCACCACGAATACGAACTGCTTCCCCACGAAGTCCTCCGGCTCGTAGATATGGCCAAGACCGGCGACCGACTGCTTCTTGAACTCGCCGAAATCCACCTCAAATCTCAATAGCTTTGTAGCCCCCTCAACCCTTTCAGCCGAAACAACCCTCCCAACCCGGATATCCAGCTTCTGGAAATCGGAAAAATCAACTTCAGCCATAGCCCTCCAACACCATAGAATCCATGACCACTAGTTTGATAAAATGATTTCCCAAAATTTCGCCTCAGGATTGATGTGTAAAATTTTCCGAAAATCTTTTATATAACTCGGACGCATATAAAACTGACGGGTGAAGACATAAATGGCTCGGAAGAAAGCCAAGAAGACTACAAAGAAGAAGAGGAAGACGACGAAGAAGAAGACCACTAGAAGGAAGAAGACTACCAGAAAGAAGGCCGCGAAAAAGAAGAAGAAAGCCAAGAAGAAGACCACTAGGAAGAAAGCCGCGAAGAAGAGGGTTAGAAAGGCGAAGCCTAAGGCTAAGCCGGCGGCTCCAGCGCCTCAGGAAGCCATCGAGAGCATCTAGCTCCGCAAAAGCAATTCATAATCCACCTTTTTCTTTTCTCCAAAACCCTTTAGGCTAATATAGCCTATACCGCTTCTCGAGCTCCTTCTCTATCGCTCTCGATCTAAGCGCCTCGGATAGCTGGCCAATCGCGGCGGAGACCAGTAGCGGCCCTACGATGATTAGGCTTAGATCCACGGGTCTTGAAATTAGGTCGCTCGACAGCTTGTTTAGGGTTGAGAGCCACGTATGATAATCTGGCCAAGCGGGTGCCGAGAGGAATAGTGAACCTATCCATAGTATTAGGATCGATGCCGAGGTCAGGAAGGATGCCTTAGCCGCCTCCTCGCCACTCTCGAGTAGAAAGCCGAGGATGCAGCTTGTAAGCATCCAAGCTACCAGGGGGAGGGGGCCGAGGGGGTTACCGCCTCCTATCGTAGGG
>Ga0190313_1002061_pt1 | contig 10115 bp, 11 predicted proteins | sample 4870071011_MG_FD_169989 | JGI IMG/M metagenome (GOLD analysis project Ga0190313, IMG submission 169989) | Hydrothermal vent sediment bacterial communities from Southern Trench, Guaymas Basin, Mexico - 4870-07-10-11_MG | ecosystem: Environmental > Aquatic > Marine > Hydrothermal vents > Sediment ...
GGAGGGCAATATATGTTGGTATGAATTGATTTGTAATTGAAACACTTTTGGTTTCTAACTCAAAAAGTTGAAAATGGTAGAGTACAAAAGCAATTGTCACGGATTCAGGTAAAAACTTCAATGGAGGTTGCACATGAAAGTGAGAGTTATTCTTGAACCAAGTGAAGATGGAGGATATACCGTGTATGTTCCTGGACTGCCAGGATGCATCAGTGAGGGCGATTCCAAAGAAGAAGCTCTTAGGAACATCAAAGAAGCTATAGAACTTTATCTTGAGCCTGTAGAAGATGATCTGGTTGCTTTTAACCATGAAAAAACGGAAATAGTAGAGCTTAACTTATGAGCAAAGTTCCAAGCCTGAACCACGATAAAGTCATAAAAGCCCTTCAACGAGATGGATGGATTGTTGTAAGGCAGAAAGGTAGTCACATCAGATTGCACAAATACACTAAAGATAGGAAGAAGTTGAAATTGATCGTTCCTGCCCACAAGCCTATCAAGAGATCAACCTTATCGCATATTTTAAAACAGGCAGAGCTAAGTGTAGAAGAATTTTTAAAGCTGCTTTAAGACTTAAACTCAAGTTTGCCAAAAAGCCCCATTTTGGTGGTTTAACTACGTGTAATCATTATTAAAAAAACGCAATGCTAATTCTGCTCAGGTATACTTATCCAGGCGGTAGATCTGGAACAGGACGGTGGACACGTGTGAAATGGTTCTGACGCAAGCGACCACAGTGCAGATTTTTGGTAAGAGATCACAGGATAGATAGTGGCATTGCAGATTTTTGTATACAGTGAGCGGGTATTGTGATAGGTGGGAGTGGCCTTAGAGGAGAAGATTGTTGAAGCGAAAGAAAACGCCTGCTGTTGATATTTCATCAAGCGCAGAAGCTTTGGGATTGCCTTTTTCGGAGGAAGGCTGGAAGGCAACACCCATAGCGGTTAGCGTTTCATTGTTAAGCGTGAAAAGGCGAGCGTTGAAGATAAGAAAACGATAGCCGAGCTTTCGAGAGTTTTGTAGCGGAAGAGATGCCAGGGTACTAGAAGTAATAAAAGCGAATTCTGTCCCTGTGCCGTTCTCTGCCTATTTCAAGGGGCAAAAACCTGACCTTGAATGATTAACCGAAGTAGGCGATATGTATAAACCTCCATGATTGCTTATGGCGAGCTAGGAGTGTTGCAGGTGTCGGTGATTACTTTAAACAACATCTCCAAAACTTATAAAAGAGGGTTGAAACAAAAGATCGTTGCCGTAAAAAAACTAAACCTTAGGGTAGAATATGGAGAAATTTTTGGCTTTGTGGGGCCTAATGGGGCCGGCAAAAGCACAACTATCAAAATCATGATGGGCCTGATTTTCCCTGACGCGGGAGAAGTACAGCTTTTGGGCATGCCTTATACTCAACCTGCCGCTCGCAGAAAGGTAGGTTTTGTCCCTGAACAGCCTGTACTTTACGATCATCTAAGCGGTGAAGAGTTCCTTTATTTTGCAGGTGCGTTATATGGATTATCTCCAAAAGAGCTCAAAAACAGGGTCTGGCAGCTGATGGAGCTGGTTGGCCTTAAGGAAGCAGGTAAGCGGAGATTGAGATCTTATTCTAAGGGTATGCAACAACGGCTGGTTATTGCCCAGGCTCTGATTGCTGATCCGGAACTTATTGTAATGGATGAACCGTTGTCAGGTCTTGACCCTGTTGCCAGAATGGAAATCATGGACTTAATCAAAAGTTTGAGGGAACAGAAAAAAACGATTTTTTTTAGCTCACACATTCTCCATGATGTAGAAATGGTCTGTGACCGTGTTGCGCTGCTGGTAAAGGGTGAACTCAGGTTTTTAGGTACACCTCATAGTATTGAAGAAACCTTCAGAAGAGAACTACAGGAATGCGCCAGCTAACAGCTATAGCACAGGTAACGTTCAAAGAAGGCATAAGGGAACGGGTCTTTCTAGGAGTAATTGTCTTCTCTGTCTTGCTGTTTTTGGGTTCTGGTTTTGTGGCAGACCTATCCATTGGCAATATTTTAAAGGTAACCCAAGATATAGGTCTCTCTGGGCTTTCTTTCCTAGGACTTTTTATGGCCATTTTTTTAAGCACTAGCTTAATTGCCAAAGATTTAGACAAAAAGACAGTTTACCTTGTGGTCTCCAAACCTATTGCCCGATGGCAATACGTCTGGGGAAAGTTCCTGGGGCTTTGCGCTTTAACGACGTTTGCTTTAGCAATAGGTCTCATAGCGTTTCTCATAAGTCTCTTCTATTTCTGGAAAACGGCACCCTTAATCCAAACGCCTCATATCGCCTGGACCAAACACTTGTTGGCCTTTATTTTTCTCAACTTCAAGATGTTTCTTCTAATAGCCATAGCTATCTTTTTTAGTAGCTTTTGCAGCAGTTCCTTGATCGCTTTCTTTTTTTCATTTATGTTTTATCTGACTGGTGCTAACCTTCAGAACGTTAAAATGATACTTTCAAGTAGGCTTGGAGAGAAGGTAAGCCCTTATCTCAAAGCCATATTTAATTTTGCCTATTACTTTTTGCCCAACCTTTCTCTGTTGGATCTTAAACAGGCTGCGGTTCATAATTTACCTCTCAACGAAAGTAATTTAATTTTGGTGTTAATTTACGCTTTAAGCTACACCATGGCTCTGCTCTTTGGGGCCAGTTTTATCTTTAGTAAGAAAGAGCTTAACTGAAATGATACGCTTAATCGTGGGCATATTTTGCTTTTTGATAAGTGTTTTTGGCCACAATTTTATCAAATGGGAGTTAAGGACCTGGGCCATTTCGCCTTTACCACGGCCAGAGTCGGCCTTAATTTTAAGCGGAGAATTCGCTCCTTTAACCGGCGATTTCTTTTTAGTCAAAGCGGCTGTTTTTTACAGCGAGGTCAATCAGAAAAACCCTGAAGAAACCCTGTGGTTGGCCAGAGCCATCTATCTGGCTAGTTACCTTGATCCATATTACTTTGAGCCTTATTGGACAGCAGGAGTTCTTTTGCCCTGGGAAGGAAGGATTGAGGAAGCCAGAGCTATTCTAACGCGAGGGCTCAAGTACCTACCCCAGAGGTGGGAAATTCCCTTTTACTTGGGGTTTATCAGTTTTTACTTTGAACATGACAACAGGGAAGCCGCTCGTTATTTTTTAAAGGCATCCAGATTACCGGACTCGCCAGCTTATTTACCCTTGCTGGCTACTCGTCTAGCCGTTAAAGGAAGTGAAACCAGGATGGCCATTGCCTTTTTAGAACAGGAACTTCAAGAAGTAGAAGATGAGAAATTAAAGGAAAGACTTCTCAAAAGATTAACAGCCCTTAAGGCAATCCTCTATTTAGAAGAAACGTTGAAGCAATATAAGCAGAGATATGGCCGTTTGCCAGTGCAACTCGAGGACTTGGTCAAAAAACGTCTTATTCCTCGAATTCCACCCGACCCCTACGGAGGAAAGTTCTATCTTACCGAAACTGGCAGGATATGGAGCACGAGCAACCTCCGATGAACTGGAAAATATGGTGCTTTCCTGAAGTTAAGCTACTTTTTTGATCGCTTTTACTGATACTGCATCGGTAAAATTGTTTACTAACAAAAAATGTCAGTTTTCAACAAAAAATTGTCACCATGGTGTCTCGGAGATAACCCGCGAACATTGGTTAAAATTAGTTTTGACGGTGTGGTTCAGCTCTGGTACAAAGATTGCTGTCCTTGCAGAAAAGGAGGTGAAAGGCGGGCTTCTCAAGAGTTTTAGATAAGTTTTTAGAAACGAACGGATAACCAAGAAAGGAGGTTGAACAATGTTCAGGAAATGGCAACATTTGAGGAAAAATTCTAAAGGTTTTACGTTAATTGAGCTCATGGTCGTGGTGGCTATTATTGCTATCCTAGCAGCTGTTGCGATCCCACAGTATAGGAAGTTTCAGCTAAGGGCAAAGACATCTGAGGCAAAGGCAAATTTGGATGCCATTAGAGTATGCGAAGAATCGTGGGCAGCAGAACATGATGTATATCTAACAGCGGCTAAAACTCCAGGTGGCAATCCAGGAGCCTCAAAAAGAACATGGCCTGCTACATCAGGCACTGGAGGAGTGGATAATTTTAACAGCCTTGGTTTTAAACCGGCAGGGAATGTATATTATAATTATGGTGTAGCGAGTGGTGATCAACGTGGTAGTCTTTCGAGCGCTACTTGCTCTAACGGTACAGCTACTGCTAGTGATAATTCGATAGACATTACCATGATAGCTGAAGGGGACTTGGATGGCGATGGCAGCAACTCCTACTACGGTCTCGTCGATGAAATTGCATCGGGTAGTGCAGGAAATATGTTCGTTGGGCCTGAAGGCGATGATTTTTAGTTAGTCGGCAGAGAACCATCCACATAAAGGCAGGTCTTAAATCAAAAAAGACCTGCCTTTCTCATTTGTCGTTTTTGATATATAGGGGAAAATAGTTTATGAGCACATCAAAGAACAGCCCTCAGATTTGCCAGAAAAAAGAAATTTGCTTTATGGAATGAGAAAATGGAGGGAGTTTCTTGTTCTCCTGAAGTTCTCAAACAACCTTTCACAATAACTGCCATCGCAGGGATACGAATTTTTGTAAACATTGCCTGGCTTTTTTATGGTATTAAAAGTGACCTGAGGAGAGAAGGGCTGTCGAGGAGAGGAAAAAGTTCACGTCAGCACTTCATATTAAGCTCAGAAGTGCTGTGAAACTGTCTCTTTCGGGGAAGAGGAGCTGGAAATAATCATACCGGGGTATGAACCGAAGTTTTCGCAACTTTGATTAAGATGTCGCTGAAGGAGAATCTGAAAGCTACTGAATGTTTACCAGGCTAATAGCTTACAAAGACTTGTTTCTGATTTTCATCTGGAGAGAATTTTCCATTAGATACAAGCAGTCAATCATTGGCATATTGTGGGCAGTGTTACAGCCTTTGAGCATGATGCTTCTTTTCACGTTCATTTTTACCTATGTCATGCCAATAAGGATCACTAAGTGTCCTTACGCGCTTTTCTTTTACGCTGGCCTTTTACCCTGGAGTTTTTTTTCTTCATCTCTTAATTATGCTATTCCAAGTCTTACCAATCATTACAATCTGGTGACAAAAATTTACTTCCCAAGAGAGATCTTGCCACTTTCTGGTGTGGCGGTGGCTTTTATTGACTTTCTTCTGGCCTGTGGTGTGTATGTATTGTTGCTTATTGCATTTAAAGCCAGGATTTGCTGGAATATCCTCTGGTTCGTACCTCTTTTTGCCTTGCTTCTGGTCTTTACAGCAGGAGTTGCCATGGTGCTGGCGGCCTTAAATGTATATTATCATGACGTAAGGCTGGCCAGTAGTTTCCTTATCCAGCTCTGGTTTTTCGCCAGTCCCGTAATTTATTCCATGGATCAAGTTTCTTTAAAATTAAAACTGATTTTGTTTCTCAATCCGCTTACTTTTATCATCGAAAATATGCGCCGATGCGTGATAGAAGGGCGGGGAGTGGTATTATGGCAATTTCTATTTATGACTATTTTTGTCATGCTCTTTTTCCTGCTCAGCTATAAACTATTCCTGAGCACCGAAAAAAAGTTTGCCGACGTGATATGATGATTATTTTGGAACGCGTCTGGAAAAAGTATTATTTTCATCAGGTCTTTCACCGCTCTTTGCGTGAGGATATAGTTAACTTTTTCAAAAAAAGGCCAAAAAACGAAATGGGTAAGGGCGAATTCTGGGCTTTGAAAGACATTACCTTCAGGGTTAGAAAAGGAGAATGTGTTGGGCTATATGGGCCAAATGGGGCGGGAAAAAGCACAATCCTGAAACTAATTGCTAGAGTGACTTATCCTACGAAGGGCACAGTGACAGTTAAAGGACGGGTAGCCCCTTTGATTGAGATTGGAGCAGGTTTCCACCCGGATTTAACCGGAAGGGAAAATATCTACATAAACGGTGCTATTTTAGGCATGCGTATAAAAGAAATTAAGCAAAAGATACCGCAAATTGTTGAGTTCTCCGAATTGGGCGAATTCATTGACATGCCGGTTAAGAAATATTCGTCAGGCATGTATTTAAAACTAGGTTTTGCCGTGGCCATTCATAGCGAGGCAGATATATTTCTTATAGACGAAATCCTGGCGGTTGGCGATGAGGCCTTTCAGAAAAAGTGTCTGGAAAAGATTGAGGAATTAAAAAGACGGAGTAAGACAATACTCTTTGTAACTCATAACCGTCGGTTGATGGAAAAAATAGCGAATAGGACGTTTTTTTTAAAGAAAGGAGAGATGACAAAAGTCGTCGGGTGAAGTTATGAAGCCTCTTCTGCTCTACACTATGACTTCCGGTTTAGGCGATTTCATTATTATGGGAGATTTAATGCGGAAAGTGGAAAAGCTTGTTCCGGAAGCACGCTGTTTAATGGCCCATCGTGGAAACCCCCATATAAACCTCTGGCCTTTCGACCCTCCTTCCAAGCGCTTTTTCGATGTCTATCGGCCACGGCAATTCCTAAGATTAATATTCACCTTAAGAAAAGCACGGAAAGAAGGTTATACAGTTTTTGGGCTTCAGATGGCGCCCGGTTCTGTGCAAGGTTTTCTCTTTCATCTTTTCTTAAAAAAGATAAAAGTACTTGATTTTATCGTAGATTTCAATCTTATAAATGCGGATATAATTACTCCGCCTCGGGGGAATTATATTTTGGATTTACATTTAAATCAAGTTGGAGAACTATTTAAGGCAACAATTCCTGAAGAATTTTATCATTTAGAGTTACCTATGAAAAATATAAAGTTCTCTGATACTTCGGTTAAATCGGTTAAAAGAGTTAAGATTAAAATAGGGATACATCCATGGAGCCGTAGAGGTTATTTATCTTGCTTTATATGGCCATTTGAAAGATGGCTGGAGGTAATAAAATTTTTGCTTCGAGACAAACGAAATGAAATAATTATATTTGGAAAAGACAAAAAATTTGGTGAATTTAAAAGATATCTTCAATTAAAACTATGTGAGGCTGGCAAACAAATAAAATTTGCCTTATGTAATTCTGTGATAGAACTAATTAATATGATAAAACAAATGGATTTGATACTAAGTGTTAACACAGGAGTAGTTCATATTGGATATGCCCTTAATAGAAAGATGATAATCTTATGTGGCCCATCGCTTGATATATGGACACCAAAAGGTAAAAATATAAAAATCGTTCGTGACGAGGAAGCTCTTTTTCTCGGAGCAGATAAATTTGAAAGTGACGATAGATTTCCAAATATAAATAGAATTAATTATATAGAAATCGAAAAACATTTGAAATATCTATTAGAAAAATGAGAAAAGAAAAGGCTTTGCTTATTTCTCCTTATCCTTTTTACCCTCCTGATGGAGGAGGAAAAATAAGAATATATAACAACGTTAAATCATTATCTAAATTATATGACTTACATATCTTAATCCCTACACCATCTTCAGATCGCGATATAAAAGGTCTAAAATTTCTATCAAAGAGTTACAATATTTATCCTATAAACATTAAGCATTTTTTGGATTCCTTTCCTTTAACAAAAAATTTCTATTTTCTCCTTAGATCTATTTTTGCTAAATATCCTATTTCTGGAATTTATGAATTTTATAGCAATCCACAGGTAATTAAATTAATAAAAAGTGATTTCTCTTTTATTCAGCTTGAGCATTCTTGGTGGTATCATTCAATTTTAAAAAAGCGTAAAGGAAAATTAATAGTTATTGAACACAATTATGAATATGAATATTGGAAAGAATTGGGAAGGTCTCTTCTTAAACAAAAAAAGTACGTTACAGGATTAAAATATATTATCGGAAGTTTGAAAATACTTCAGCAAGAACAAGAAGCACTTAAAGATGCAGATCTAATCCTAACTGTCTCAGAGCGAGAGACAAACATACTAAAAAAAATTGCCCTAAAAGGGAATATTTATACTGTAATCAGTGGTATAGATACTACACTATATACCAATTATTCATTAGATGTAAAGAGGCAGGATGACTATATTTATTTAATTTATGTAGGATCATTAAATACACCCCAAACAGCCGAGGGAGCTATTTTCTTTATTAAGGAAATATGGCCTCTTTTAAAGCAGAGTCCGTTTAAATATAAACTTTACTTAGTGGGCCGAGATCCCGTAATGGAACTTGAAAAATTAGCTTCTGAAGATCAGAATATTATTCTTACAGGGTTTGTTGAAGATGTAAGGCCATATATTGCTAAATCTCATATTTATATTGTGCCTCTCCGATATGGTTCTGGTATTAGACTTAAAATTATGGAAGCCATGGCCATGGGCAAACCAATAGTGTCAACTAAGAAAGGTGCTGAAGGATTAAATCTTCACAATTGTGGTCTAATAATTGCTGATAGACCAGACGATTTTGCTAAGGCTATAGTAAAATTATCAAAAGATGATAATTTAAGAGAAAAATTTGGCAGAATTAATATAAAATATGCTCAAGAGCATTTTGATTGGGAAAACATCTTTGTGAAAAAAGCCCTATCCTTGTATCAAAGGATAATTGCTTATGAGTGAGATCAAGATAGATTGCAAATATTTCTCAGGTGAAAAACCATGCAAGTTTCATAAGCTATATGGACGAAAGTGTAATAATTGTTCCTTTTATGAGCCAGTGTCAAAAAATATTTTAATACTAAAAATTGGAGAGGCTGGAGAAGTAATAAGAAATACCCCATTATTAAGAAAATTGAGAGTCTTATACCCTGAATCATATATAACATGGCTTACTAAGTATCCAGAACTTGTACCTGAGCAGTTTGTGGACAGGGTAATAGGATTTTCGTGGGAAAATATTGAAATTTTAAAATGCCAAAAATTTGATATAGTGTATAGTCTTGATAAAGATCAATCAGTAGCTGCTATAGCCACCCAAATAAAAGCCAATCAAAAATTTGGATTTTATCTCAATGAGAAAGGAAAAGTTATACCTTTTAATGAATTGGCATTTCATAAATGGAAAACAGGGATTTTCGATGATATCATGAAAATGAATAAAAAACATTATATTGAGGAAATCTTTGAAATTTGTGGTTTTAAATTTAATGGTGAAGAATATATTTTACCACCATTTTCTGCACCAAATATTGGTCTTAAAAAAATTTCAAAGGATATAATTGTAGGTTTAAATACTGGAGTTGGTCCGAGGTGGAAGATTAGAGAATGGCCATTAGAACATTGGACGGCACTTGTGGAGTCTCTTCAAAAAGTTGGCTTTAAAGTATTGTTATTAGGTGGTCCTTCTGAAGATAAAAAGAATAGATATCTTTCTGAAAAAACAGGGGCCTATTATGCAGGAGTCTTTTCGTTAAGAAATTTTATTGGGCTTGTAAATTTATGTGATATTGTGGTAACGTCTGTAACATTATGTTTACATATTGCCATAGGTCTTAAGAAAAAAATTATTTTATTTAACAATGCCTTTAACAAAAATGAGTTTTATTTATATAATTTAGGTGTGATATTAGAACCACCTTTACCTTGCGTATCCTGTTATAAGCATCATTTTGATAACAACTGTCCAGTAGATAATTGTATGAAGCTAATCGATCCATCAGAGGTAAAAAAAATAATAATAAATATAGCCAAAAGTACATAAGAGATCACAGGGTAACAATAGTGGCATTGCAGATTTTTGTACACAGTGAGCGGGTATTGTGATAGGTGGGAGTGGTCTTAGAGGAGAAGATTGTTGAAGCGAGAGGAAGCACCCACCGTTGATATTTCATCAAGCGCAGAAGCTTTGGGATTGCCTTTTTCGGAGGAGGACTGGAAGGCAACGCCCACAGTAATTCGGCATTTTATCATTGAGCGTGAAGGGACGATCATTGAGCATGAAAAGACGATAGCCAAACTTTCGGAACGTGTTGAGGAGCTTGAAAGACGGATTGAAGAACTTTTAAACCGCGATTCTTCCAACTCAGACCAGCCTCCTTCGTCGGATGGTCCTTATCGTAAGCGAAGGGCAAGCAAAAGCAAGAAGGAGGAAAAGAAGCCGAAGAGGAAGAAAGGTCATCCTGGAGCAAAGCAGCAGTTATTGGAGCCCACGGAAGAGCATCATATTTATCCGGAACAGTGCAAGTG
>Ga0190313_1002065_pt1 | contig 10103 bp, 18 predicted proteins | sample 4870071011_MG_FD_169989 | JGI IMG/M metagenome (GOLD analysis project Ga0190313, IMG submission 169989) | Hydrothermal vent sediment bacterial communities from Southern Trench, Guaymas Basin, Mexico - 4870-07-10-11_MG | ecosystem: Environmental > Aquatic > Marine > Hydrothermal vents > Sediment ...
CTCTAATACACATTTTACAATAGCACAAGTATGTCCTTTTAACTTAAAAGTCTCCACCAGTTTCCATTCTTTCATTTTATACTTTCTCCTATACATACGCATAAATGACTTGGTAGTAGCGTGATCATAAAATAACCAACCAAATCTAGTCTTCGGTTCGCATGATTGTATACTCCATAATACTAAATCAACAGGGGATAACTCTGCTGCTAATACATCTGCCATGGTCTCCTTATATCTTCGATATGCAAGATATATTAAATGATCGTAGACTGGTAGCAGAGCAACCAAGGGCAGGAGTCTTAACTCAGTCAAAACAAGAAATAACATAATATCTACAAAGAATCTGAGTAAATAGCCTCTATTGTTTATATCATCTTTCATTTGCACGTGAGCAGTCTCGTGAGCTACAACGTAACTTATCACATCAATTTCATAGAATGGAATATGTGCACTATAAACAATTCGTTGTTTATCTACATAGCCTCCTATGGGAAATATATTATCTATGTCCAAATCACTCGTAATTCCTCTATAAACCGACACAATTTGATGTAATTCTAATAAAGTGAGGAATCCACGTATCCAAATTTTATACCTACTCTTATAGGATTGTATGTCCTCGTTCACAAATGAAAGGATATCATCTGAGTATAACACAATTCCCTTGTTCAACATTGTTACACTCCGTTAAGCGTCAAACTAATAGATAAATATATTGTTCTAAACACTTAATTTTTTTCACATCTGGTTCACTATTCTCTGTATATAACTATATCAATATTGAATAATTGAACCATAATAAAATAAAGTAGCGCTGCCGAGCGGATTTGAACCGCTGTTCCCTAACGGGAAACTGGATTAGCAATCCAGCGCCTTCAACCTGGCTCGGCCACGGCAGCAAATCTGGAGCCTCCGAGGGGACTCGAACCCCTAATCTCATCCTTACGAGGGATGCGCCTTACCAATTAGGCTACGGAGGCATGATATGGCGGGCCTGGTGAGATTTGAACTCACGACCACCGAGTTAAGAGCCCGGTGCTCTACCTAACTAAGCTACAGGCCCATAATGGCGCCGCCGAGAGGGCTCGAACCTCTGACCAACAACTTAACAGGCTGTCGCTCTACCAACTGAGCTACGGCGGCTTAATAAATCTTTAATACACAATAATAACCTCAGAATCCAGGTGGAGCGTTACCAAATTCTTCGGAACTTGGATAGTAAAAGATGGAACCCCTAGAATCCTTTAAAAACAATTCAATAGTACATACACGTCCAGTCTTTACTAGAGTGTGAAACACATCTTCAACACTCTTACCTCTACTCACTCTAATTAAACATCCCTCAGGACCTCTTTTATGGTCAAACTGTGCTAGAAATTCATAATCCTTGACTACACAAAAATCTGGACTTGCACTACAACAATGACAACAGTCACAAGTAGGAAGATTTATCTTTTTTTCTAGTTGAATGTTTGAGGCAACTGGTATAAATTCGACATTATTTGTGGAATAAACCTTCAATCCATCATTCATAGTAAGATACACATTTTCTCCATCAACCTCAACCTTAAAATCAAAGAGACCTATACGTAGAATAACAGCCACCTCATCAATTTCATTATGTATAGAAATCATATCTTGTAAAAACCTATTTGAATACGGATTGCCCCAGAGAATGGGAAACCTAGGCTTGTAAATCCAATATTCCTGCTCAACTGGATCAATGTAAAATCTACGTAATATAAGTCGATCTTGTTCTAACTCCATTATCTGCATTGTTCTCACCTCTAAAACTTTCAATCAAATATTGTCAATCTACAATATGTAGGATCCGGTGAGACCCAGACTTTAAATATTATGTTTATCATCTCGAAGTAATCTCGACCAAATTCACCCTCAAGAATGTTAGGTGTGATCGAATTATAACTATCTGGGAGGTTCTCAATTTCTTGAACTTTTCCATTATCTAACAATTGGATATTCTCAATGTCTAATTCTAATCTACAGCTATTTTCATCAGCAAGATGTTTGTGTACAATTCGCTGAATAATTGTACCAGAGGCATCTGGGAATATCCAGTGGAGACATGCCCACATTCTCTTAGCCTTCTCCAATTGTGGCCAATCCCACCCAGCTCCTTGGGGGAAATCACTAAAGACAACCCTTGAGCCGATATGTGGCTCTCTCGGTACATTAAACCTAAATGGAAGCATACCTCTCAATAATATATTCGGTATATCGAACTGGCCATCTCTAAGTGGATAGCCATAATAATGATCTTTAAGAATTGCAAATTTTCTATCAAGATAAGAGTCCATACTGGCCTTTCTTGCGACGATTATCTGACCAGAATCGCCTCTCACTATAATGGAATCATCCGATATTTCAACTATTTTTCCACTCTTCATTTTATCATCTCCTAACTAATCAATAATCCTTTAATTAATATATCATTCCATAAATGTATCCCTGAGAATACTAAAGATCTCATTCATACTATCTTTAGAATAACCAAGGGATGCGAAATGCCGCATGACCTTTCCCTTGTCTTTGTTAATATCGAATCCAGGATCCTTTGAATGTTCTTTATTGTAAACCTCAATGATCTCCTCTCGTAAAGCAGCCTTTCCAATGACTTTGCTCAATATACGTTCAATTCGCCTCGTCGAAGCCTCAACTAACGATTTGGAAAACTCCTCCAGTAAGAGTTCCTTAATATCCTCGACAGTCGGGATATTAAACTGCTCAAATGCATTCTTACATGTAATGTAGATGGAATGCTTAGGAATCACCCGCATGTTACCTTTCCAATGTAGATCTCTAATTATATCCGGCTTACATTTAAAGAACGGTAAGCCATTTTTCCACTTCACCAATTTAAAGTCTACGTCTATCGGATACCAAACAGTACCCTCCAGACCAATAATACTCTTCTGGTCTTTGAATTCCTCCTTTACCCTTATATGTCTATTTAGATAGGCAACAATCTCTTGATATTTCGCTGATATGTCTCTAACATCAGGCGTTATCTCTGTAATTAGGGTAGGAGGGCAGGGAATCTTATAATCATCTAATTTCTCCTTTATCAGAGTAGGCGAATAAATATTCCCTTCATTATCTCGAATACACAACAACTTGGCATCTAGCTTCACATCTGGATAATCAACAATAATTGTATTCTCACGACCATACATCTCAAATGCTACGCCCAAACCAATATCGAGTATAAACTGTGATATATCTGGGTATTTCTTCAATATTCTCTGCCACATAGTCAAGAAATCTCCATAACTATTCCCTTGAACCACAGGAGTTAATCTAGTCTTAAATGTGACAAATCTATCTCCGGCTGCATCATGATAGATGTATCCAAAGATATTTGTCCCGTCAATCTTTTCATATACTTCAACCTTAATGAATTCATCTGGAAATATAAACTCGACAGTATCATCTTTGTATTTAAATGGGTATTGTAACTTAGGCATTGCTCTAATAGTCTGTGGAACATACTCACCATTAACATATTCTATATCCAATGTACCATAATTGAAATCACTACTCTTATAGATGATACCTTCAATTGTATTTCCGTTAAATGGATCTTTAACTTTGAATCTTTCTCTACCACGTTTAGCCAATATGTTACACCTCTGGTTGTACCTCTCCAAATACAAATAAATATGCTATACCACAACTTTTAAGAATCATAGAAGAGCATACTACCTTATTCTTTGGCTTGGGATGAGTCTCCAACCATTCAACTATCTTGACAAATATCTCTCTTAATGGAACATATGCATCCTCTCTCTTTAAGAAGGCTCCATCATCTCTGAACTCCCAGCTTCCAAATTGTCTTATATAATCTTCTTCCGCAATTATACAAAAATTCTCATATCTTTCTCTAAAACAACACCAACAACAATCGCAACTATCAAGGGAGACGCTCTCAATTTCACTCCATGGTAAAAGGTTAGCTTCCTCTAATGAGATGTCTATAAACCTATTTATAAACTTTTTACTCATCATTTCAGTCACCTACATAGAGGGCCAGGCGGGATTCGAACCCGCGACCTACAGGTTAAAAGCCTGTTGCTATTCCTGACTTAGCTACTGGCCCATGATGGCGCCTCCGCCGGGAGTCGAACCCGGGTCGTGTGAGTGACAGTCACACATGCTAGCCGTTACACCACGGAGGCAAAAAATTAAATGAATTTGCATAAATGGTGCGGAGGACGAGATTCGAACTCGCGAACCCCTACGGGACCGGATCTTAAGTCCGGCGCCTTTGACCTGCTTGGCTACCTCCGCACAGTTCTCTCTTATATAAATAGAAGTTTTAAAATCATCTATCAGGACTGATAATGCCAGACCAACCACACCTATCACAATATATATCGTAATCGAGATGGCCATCATTAGCCATTAATTCTACAACCGCGGTCTCACCAGTTAACTCAGCACCACATTGCGGGCAATACTTAACTCCACCCATGTTTATCACCACTCACTCTGGATATATGTAACCCTTCCAACCACATTTATTACAATAAATCTCGTATTCAATATGGTCATCACAGATTACATCATCAATGATCAGATTGCTTGATCTTACACCACATCCTGGACAATAGTTAACATCAGAGCTCTCTACAATCCGATTATTCAACAATTTAAATTTCTCCTCTCGTAACAAGATTCCATAGTGCGGCATCTCGAAATGCATCTCGATAGGATCATAATTTGCACAGATAGAGATTGGCTCATCTGTCTTCTTATCAAATATAGTCTGTATCTCGAACTCTTTAAAATCAAAGGTCGGAAATAAATGCTCAAATATCTCTTCCCACGACCAATCTGCGTCAATAATAAAAAATTGTGGCTCACGGCCATACATATGAACACTTATTAGTTTCATGATATATCACCATACATTGATTACAACAATAAAAAGAAAAGAGTAGTGTAAAGTCTACTCTATGATTGTAAACTTCTCCTCCCGAAGGAGGAGTCCATCACTTGGAGGGTCGTCTCCCGAGATGTAATCATAATTAGTATAGACGTGTTCTACAACACGCCCAGAGAAAGATTTAATTATCTCCTCGTGAAAGTCCTTCGGACTTTTATCTGGAAAAACTTTCTTTAAAATTTCCTTCCAAGAGAGAAAGTCGTCAACAAACACGTATTTGGTATCAGCATGCATATTTCCAAACTCGATTTTTATAAGCTTCATATACTCACCTCATCTATAACAATAAAAAATAAAGGAGGAAAAACTACTCTCCTCCATTTAGTAATCTAATCGCCAGTGGGCTCTTTTCTTTGGCCCACTGGTAAAATTGTTGATCCCATGGGTATATGGGACCACCCCAGTCTATGCTGGGGACTTCTTTTGCTTCCCAGATCCCATTAACTCGTCCGTAATGGGTATCTAGGAATTTGAGTCGCCAGAACAATCTATTTTTCTGTCTGGCGAGCTCTTTTAGTTCCTTGTAAGTGAAACTTTCATCCGCAACTTGAACGAAAGCAACTCGTTCAAGCTGCTTGAATCTCTTCACCCGATAGAACTTGCCACATTCGACCCACTTGGGGCCGAACATAATTGTATGGGGGACTATTCCCCCATTTTTGATCAAAAAGTCTTTATTCCGACTCGTTGAAATCTCAGGCCAATGTTCCCACTGGTCCTTTCTAACAGTACACATGAGTTTATTTAGTAAAATAAACTCAACTGCCACAGGGTCTCTTCGACCCTGTTTGAATCTAACAAACAACAAATCGTCAGGTTCAAACTCAAAATACTCTTGAACTTTTCTCATTGTTGTTACCTCATATATAAAATAAAAAAATAAAATTATTTAATCTTATCTTCAATTTCAAACAATAACTTATATAACCATTCATCCCAGGACTCTATATCATCACGAGAGCGTTTCCACTGGTTTAATCTCTCCCAGATAAAATCTAAGACCTCTCTTGCAGTCTTCATTAAACCAACCTCCTTGAGTAAGAAAAAAATTAAAACTAAAAATTCTTAACTAAAAATATATATCTAATATTCGCTAGGCAGGTACTCCTTCCAGTTCCCGCCTAGTTCCTCAGCTGCAAACTCCGCTAATTCCTTGTCAATCTCTTTAATGTCTTCTTTGTCTCTCTTTGGAGCTTGCATTTTCCTCATATATAATAGATAATATTTAATATTTTTTCGGTGGGAGATATTCTTCTGGGTCCCCGCCAAGCTCCTCAGCAGAATACTCTGCCAATTCTCTGGATATGCGGTCACGTCGTTTATTGTCTCCCCACATTATATCACAACCAGATCAATATTCACATAAGTCATATTCAAGATAAATATTGCAACTGACATATCTTTATCTATTATATAATTATCCCTAGGAGCTAACTGTATAATTTCTCCATTGGTCAACATCTTAGCGACACCGACCACAGCCCCATCAGTATCTACATACATATGCCAGCCGCGACTCACACAAAAGGAAATCACTACTAAGGTCCCACTCTCGGAGGGAGTCCTATTATAAACTGTCAAATAAGTACCGTCGTATAAAAATTTATTATCTGTGACGGTCATGTGATATACTCCGCCAACAGGAGTGGTCATCACAACCGTCAGCCCACCAATGACGAAACCAATAAATATTCCAAGTAAGAATTGTCGATTAAATTTATATTTTAACATCTTTCCGAAACTTATCAAATGCTTCAAACCACACCTGGTCAATGCACTCCCTCCGCTCGCTAGGTGTTATATATCGACAGGGTGAGAAATCTACATATTTCTTTCTAACTGCTAAAAATTCATTAAATTCGTTCCACAGAGCCTTATCCACAGGAGATAGGTCATGTATCTCAGCATAACCCATTAATATCTCTGCCTGTCGATCATTTATGACATACTCTGGACGCTTCACTCTAGCCTTACAATGTTTGACCGCAAATAATATCTTTGCCCGTTCTTCATCTGTTAAATCTTTCCATCGAAAGAAAGCTCGCCTAATCTGTAGGTTACTGTCAATATAAAGGAAATATGGGCATATCATCACTGGTTTCCCGTAATTAAAATCCACAAGCGGATATAATGAGTCTATACGAATCATTCCCTCACTATCGTCAAATATCCACCCGCAGTCCTCTCGTTTTAATAACAAGAGCTCTGCATATCGAATACAATCACAGCGCCTCATTTAATTCCTCCGCAATCGATTTTAAACTAGATATGTACTTTTTTAAGGTAGTAAATTCATATTTTAATGCCGCAATCATTCTTTGTTTGGAAAAGGTCAATCTATACAAATACAAGCCTAATTTATCTAATATACAATATGAAGATATATCAGACAAATTGGAAATATCAAGTTCATCTCGTCTATATTTAATCATTGTGAAAGTAGAACTCTTTTCTGTTATTAGATCACACAACATCTGAAATGCATACTCGTTAGTCGTTGAGCAAACTGTAACAGATAAGCAAAGTTCCGAGATTTTACGACTACTGTCTAATAATGGACTATCATCAACAATAGTATATAGACCTAATAACTCAAAATCATTAAATGTCTCTCTACGCCATATAACATTCTTACCAAATAGTAAATTGTCGATATTAACTGTTGGCTTATTATCAAATATATCACTATATAATAAATCGCGATATTCACTAAGAAAGTTAAATAAAGTAATTCTATCTATCTCTTCTTCACATATAGTCAATGGTACCAACAAATCACGTAAAAAACGTCTGAAATGTATTATACTCACAGGCCCAAAGATTCTAACCATGCCGGGCGGACGCATTGTTTCAATTCACCATCCTCGTATACAATTGTATAAGTCTTTCCTCTATAAGTAAAAGACCTCTCAAAATCAATGCCCTCTTTATCCTCGGCATATTCATCCAACCAATCAATAAATTCCATAATAGCATCTCCATCATATGAGTCAATAAGACAATGATTTCCGCCGCAATAGTCATGAACTATTATAATCTGTTCACTACCATCTGGAAAGATACACTTAAAAGCAAATCTTCCTGTTTCCTCAGGTAAATGTGTAACTTCGGCAGACCTTAGAAGTTCATCGTTCAAAGCAATACTCAGAAACTCAGCCCAAGATAGGCCATTATATATCGTCTGTTTGGTCCATCTCGTCCTGATTCTAGCTGCTAAATAATCATCATTGACTGGCAATATCTTTACCGATTCAATGTCAAATTCTATTTCTTCTGACACATGGCTTCCTCCAGTAGGATTAAGAGTGCTTTCTTTGGTTGCGGATGTATCTCCCGTAGCATCTTAAGAATGTCAATAGATAAAATTGTGAGATACATACTCTTGCAAATAGGACAAATTTCAATTAATATGTCGTCATCTTTACTATATGGCTGCAATTTTACGCCGCATTTACTGCACATTCTCCACCTCATCTTCAGTACACCACAAATATATATTCTCCGTATTTATCACTATTTTCTACTATATTCTTAAAAACATCTCGCCAATAAATTAAATTCTTTCTATATTCCTTATCATAATCCAAACCTGGAGTATCAATAGGAATAATATTCTTATACTCACCATTCAAAGCTCGGGCTATATCTCCATATAATGCTACTATTCCATCATATTTAATACAAAAATTTCCACAAGAAGACTTAAATTCATGAAACCTGCGGATTAACCATCTTACAATATATGGAGCATTCCTCATTTTCCCCATTAAAATATCTATATATTCAACATCACCATCAATTGAAAGACATTTCTTCAACTTCTTCTCAGCCAATATTGACTTTCGACGATATAATTTAATACTATCGTACATATTCAAACACTTCCACTAATGGCCGTAGTTCCTCTTCGCGCAACTTTAAATGTTTATCAACTACATATATACGTTTTATATGCAAGTCTTGAATTGTATATACAATGTCTCTGTAACTTATGCGTAACAATCCACTGCCTACCAAAATAGAATATCTCATGCCAAACTCGCCATCTTCAAATAAATATAAACTGTCAATAAATATTCCCAACTTCGTCAATTCTTCATCTAAATCACTGAGCCAAATTAAAAATTCAATATCTCCTGGAGATGTAAGTGAAGCCCTCACATAAACATCTATTTTAGATAATACGCCAGTACTTCTAAATAAATTAATTAAAAGCTTATAGATTGAACCTTTCCATTCAAAATCGACTTCAGAAATTTTTCCTAAAAAACGCGTCATCATATTTAGTTTTTTATATGTTTCCACATCTACCTCAAGACTCAAGACCGCTCAGCCTCATGAATTTTTTTACACCAGATAACTCATTAAATTTTAACGTTAAGATATTCCTGCTAGTCGTTATAGCAGTACTTCCCATTCCCAATGGCAATTTTAAGACCCATAGAAAGTCTTCTATATTACATCTACCAAAATATTTACTTAATACTGCTACAACGTCTGACAAAGATAAGAGTAATATATTTCCAGTCTGTTCGTAACGAACATTTTTAAACGCCAGATCCCTAAATACAATTAACCACACTTTCGCTGCAATTTCCTCAGTCAAATTTGCCTCGTGCTCTCGGATTGCCTCTATCAAGCGATTTATATCTGATGAAACCCGCATCTTGGATGCTTGAACAATGCTTCCTAACATAAAATCCTTACCAAGCGGAGAAAAGGTGATACGACTCAGTATATAATCATAATCTATCGCTTCAAATAAACCAATCTCAATATCATCCGTCCATGCAACACACTTCCAATAGTCTCTAAGTGAAAAATTTAGTTTGGGCTCAGAAGAACTGTAAAACCACAAGAGACAGCTAAGCAAGAAAGAACGATAAACATTTCTTTTATTAGCTTTCAACACCAAAATGTCTACTTCAGACAAATTAGCGATTTCTTTAACACTATCCACAAAAATCACATCTTCACTGTCAAATCTAGAAAAAGAAAAAAATCGAACGTCTGAACAAGCTGAACGTAAAATCTCTAAGTCTTCTAGATCCTCCACCTCTATATACACATTAGTCACCAAATAAACGATATTGTAAAAAGGGGTATGGCCGTGTTTTCTCCTCCCGAGTAACCC
>Ga0190313_1002066_pt1 | contig 10103 bp, 8 predicted proteins | sample 4870071011_MG_FD_169989 | JGI IMG/M metagenome (GOLD analysis project Ga0190313, IMG submission 169989) | Hydrothermal vent sediment bacterial communities from Southern Trench, Guaymas Basin, Mexico - 4870-07-10-11_MG | ecosystem: Environmental > Aquatic > Marine > Hydrothermal vents > Sediment ...
AAAGAAGATCATGTACGCAGAGCTCATAGCCAACCTCAGACTGACTGATGAACAGACGGAGAGGATGGTGAACGTTCTTGAAGATTTCATCGAAGATCGTGAAAGACTGATGAAAGAATTCGCAGAATTGGGAGAAGATTACATCAAAGCTCTCCTCAAAGATGAGAACGCTCAGGATCTGAAGAAAGAATTAGAATCTGTAAGGAAAAAAATCATGGATTTGCAAAGAGATACTATGGAAGAGCTCAAAGAAATCCTAACGGTGGCTCAATACGAAAAGATTCAAAAGTTTCTCATGGAAAGAGCAAAAAGGATGATCTCAAAGTTTGAAGTGAGACTCCCTCAAAACATCAGAGAACGTTTCAGGGAGAGAGTGGAAAAGATGAAAGAATCAAAGAAAATCCCCCCAAGACCAGGGGGAAAGGAGATCTTGATGAAGGTTTTGACAGACCCAGATTTTCTGGAGATACTGAAGATGAAGCTCGAAGAGTAATTCACGAGATCATGATGTCTTTGTAATAAGGTGTTTGATGGTACGGGAGGGCAAGACTCATTGCCCTCCTTATTATTTCCACATTCCTCACGCCGGTGGTTTTGAGAAACAGATCCATCCTATCGGGATCATCGACATACCTCACAGAGTCCTTCCATATGACTCTTCCTGCAAGAACACCTGAGGCGCCAAGCTCACAATTCAGCTCCACTATTTTCTTGAAGGTTTCAACATCCATCCCTCCACTCAATATCACCCAGGGTTTACCACCTGTAACATCGAATATATAATCCCTGGACAGGCCATGACTTTCCTCCCTGACAACAGGTTCCACTTTGAAGAGATCAACGTGATAATCATCCCTTGAAAATTCTTTGAGTGCGGACAGGACAGCTTTCGTTTTCTCACTTTCACTCACACCGTAAGTCAGTATCTCGAGGATATAGAGTATGTCACTTTCCAGTGCCATCTCTCCCATCTTTTTCACGAGATCTCTCTGATGGTCCTTCACTTCTTCTGATACGTTATCGGACCAGTATATAAGGAGTTTGACAGCATCGACTCCCCACTTCTTAGCTTTTCTCACGATGTCATCTTCGACAACTTGGCTGATTCTTCCTCCCTTTTTCTCCACGTATCCAGATTTTTCAAGAGAGAGTATCACACCTGAATTTCTGTGAATGTATTTTAAATTTTCGAAAAGTCCGTACTCTGGATCGACAAGGACCGCGCTCACATACTCCGATAGATTCTTGAGAATGGATCTCTTCACAGCTATGAGGTCTTCACCCCTGGGTTCTTTGAACTTCTTCAACATTCTCTTCAGAGAGTTTCTCTGATCCAGTGCCATCATCTGGAAACATCCGGTTGATGTGGATATCCTCTTCAATCCCATGTATTTTCCAGGAGTTATCTTCAAAGTTTACACCCCCTCAACTTAGATCCTGTTTTAGCTCCTGCAGTATACCTTCTATTCTGCTTCTTCGTTCTTTAAGAGTGGCCAATCTCTCCTTCGTTTCCTCAACGACGCTTTCTGGTGCATTCTTGATGAAATCATCATTTGAAAGCCTCCTCTTGAGCCTTTCAATTTCTTTCTCAAATTTCTCTATTCTCTGTGAAAGTCTTTTCATCTCTTTTTCAAGATCCACAAGATCTCCAAGATTCACGTATACTTCTGTTTCATCGTGTATGTAAGCTGTTGCCGTCTTGCTCGGTCTTGAAGAAACATATTCTATTTCCTCGACGTTTCCTAAAAGTCTTACGTATCCTTCTTTCTCGCTCCCGATACTTCCATCGGTTTTTATATGAATCCTCACTTTGGTTGATTGAGGAAGCCCCATCTCAGCCCTTACACTTCTCACACTCCTTATTATCTCCTTTATCGCTTCGAATTCATTTTCAGATCTCTCATCCACCAACCTCTCATCGAATTCCGGCCAGGGAGCCACCATTATGGATTCACCCTTCACCGGTAATTTCTGCCACAGTTCTTCCGTTAAGAAAGGCATGATGGGGTGCAAGAGCCTCAATGATGTATCCAGAACGAAAACCAGAGTATTTTGAACGAGCGTTTTCTCCTGAGGATCCTTCAATCTCGGTTTCACAGCCTCGATGTACCAATCGCAGAATTCATCCCAGAAGAATGAGTAGATGCTCTTTGCCGCTATATTGAAATTGTAGGTTTCAATCGCATCTGTGACTTCCTTTATGGTTCTTTGAAGCTTTGAAAGTATCCAGCGATCAACTAACTTCATATCATCTTTTAAATCCCATATATCCTTCTTCTCAAAATCATCCAAATTCATCAGAACGAACCTTGTGGCGTTCCATATTTTGTTTGCAAATTTCTTGTAGGAGTCAAAATACTTTGGATCCAGTTTTATATCCTTCCCTTGAGCAGCAAGGATTGCCAGGGTGAACCTCATTGGATCGGCTCCAAATTCATCTATGACTTCTAGAGGATCTATACCGTTACCCAGGGATTTGCTCATCTTCCTTCCATACTTGTCTCTCACGAGCTGATGAATGTAAACGTGACTGAACGGTTTCTGACCCATGAACTCGTATCCCATCATTATCATTCTTGCGACCCAGAAGAATATTATGTCAAAGCCCGTGACGAGAAGGTCAGTGGGGTAATACCTTTTGAGATCCTCGGTTTCCTCAGGCCATCCCAATGTTGAGAACGGCCAGAGAGCCGAGGAGAACCACGTATCGAGTACATCCTCATCCTGTTTCAGGTTCTTCGAGCCACATTTTTCACACTTTTCCGGTTTGTCTTCGCGCGCCATAACGTGTCCACAATCCTGGCAGTACCAAACAGGTATTCTGTGTCCCCACCAGAGTTGCCTGCTTATACACCAATCCCTTATCTCGTACATCCATCTCAGATAGAATCCCGTCCATCTCTCTGGGAAGAATTTTATTTCACCTTTCTCAACAGCTTCTATGGCTTTCTTTGCCAAGGGTTTTGTCGAAACGAACCATTGTTCGAGAATCCTGGGTTCAACCACCGTGTTGCATCTGTAGCAGTGCCCAATGGAGTGCTTGTAGTCTTCAACCTTCATTAAATATCCCTGCTCTTCAAGATCCTTTACAATCTCTTCTCTCGCTTCGTATCTATCCAATCCTTTGTACTTACCACCGTTTTCGTTGATTCTTGCTTCGTCATCAAGGATGTCCACAACCGGTAAGTTATGTCTTTGAGCTACAAGAAAGTCGTTGGGGTCATGTGCGGGAGTTATCTTAACAGCTCCCGTTCCGAATTTTGGATCCACATACTTGTCGGCTACTATTGGAAGCTCCCTTCCAACAAGAGGAAGTATCGCTATCTTCCCGACGAAGTCTCTATACCTATCATCCTCCGGATGAACAGCCACTGCCGTGTCTCCGAGCATCGTCTCGGGCCTTGTCGTTGCAACGACTATGAATTCATCCGAATCTTTGATAGGATACTTGACAAAATACAGTTTCGACTCGTGCTCTTCATAGGAAACTTCCTCATCGGATAGAACTGTTTTACACCTTGGACACCAGTTCACGATGTATTTCCCTCTGTACACCAAACCTTTTTTGAACAGTTCAACAAAAACCCTTTTGACCGCCTTGTTCAATCCCTCATCCAAAGTGAACCTTTCTCTCGTCCAATCGACGGATGCTCCAAGAGCCTTTATCTGATCCTTTATCTCCTTTCTGTACTTTTCGGCCCAGTTCCACGTGATTTCCAGGAACTTTTCCCTGCCCAGATCTTCCCTCTTTTTACCCTGAGTCTGCATTATGAATTTCTCAACAGCATTCTGTGTTGCGATTCCGGCATGATCTTCGCCTGGAAGCCACAGAACATCGTAACCTTTCATCCTCCTGTATCTAACCACTATATCTTGGAGTGTTATATTCAGAGCATGCCCCATATGGATTCTTCCGGTTATGTTGGGAGGGGGAATAACGACAGAGAACTTTTTTCCCTTGCCTTTCGGCGTGAAGAACCCTTTCTCTTCCCAATATCTGTACCATTTCCCCTCTATACTCAACGGGTCATACCTGGTTCCAAGCTCCTCCACACCACGCACCTCCTGTCTTTATGAAAAGCTTTTAAAATATTTTACCATCGAAACGATTTTATGTATCCCTGTTGAGTTTGTGAAGTATCACTACTCGGTTTAAAATAGATCTGTATCACTTTCGATGAGGGAACTTCCTTCCCAAATGAGCGGGTGCGGAGCTCATGGATCACTGTTTCTATCATTCTGTTAAAGTTTATGTCTCCGGATCGGGCGTGATCATGATTCGCGAAGCTGAAATTCCCTGACTTCAACGTAATAGATGGGGTGGGAGCATTCGTAGTGATTATAAAACGTATTGAAAACTGGAGATCGATGAGGTTTACAAGAAAGATTTCAGAAAAAATTGGCAGATTCCTTGAGAGAAAGTGATGTTGTTCCGGATTTCTCAGATCTTTGTGGTACTATCTTTCACAGGTAAAGCACCTCAAAGGGGTGAAAGCATGATCCTATCCTTAAATGGCGCGTGGAGAGTTAGGGATCTTCAAGGGGAGCTCTCTTTCGAAGGGAAGGTTCCTGGCGTGGTTCAGCAGGATTTGATAGAAAAAGGGATATTCCCCCATCCATATGTGGGTGACAACGAGGATGTTTTCTTAAAGCTTGAAAGGAAGGATTGGGTGTATGAGAAAACCTTCGAGTTCAATGAGGAAGTTTCTGATGAGGAAGAGGTGGACCTCGTCTTCGAAGGGATAGATACTCTGGGGAAGATTTTCCTGAACGGTATCTTTCTGGGGAAAACTGAGAACATGTTCCTTGAATATAGATTCGATGTGAAAAACGCATTGAAGAGGAAAAACGAGATAAAAGTGTTGATCGAATCCCCTGTAAACGTACCTGAATCTTTGGAAAAAACTTATGGAAGGCTTGGGGGATTAAATCCTATCAGGGGTTACATAAGGAAAGCTCAATACTCGTATGGATGGGATTGGGGTGCAAGGATCGTAACCTCCGGTATATGGAAACCCGTTTACATCGAAAAGTACAAGATAGCAAGAGTACACGATTCCACGGCATACATTCTGGATACAGATGGAAAGTCAGGAATGGTGGAAGTGACTGGTATCATCTCGAGCAACAGAAAGCTCAACGCTGAAGAGCTTTCCGTCTTGATTATAGTGGATGGTGAGGAGGTTGGAAGGTTCCCCGTCTTCTCGAGGGATGGAGAATACTGGTTCAAAGGTGTTTTCAAGATGGAAAATGTTCAGTTATGGTACCCTAGGGGAATTGGACCTCAGAAACTGTACGATTTCTCCTTTATTCTGCTACATAAGGGAGAAGAAGTTTATGAAGAGAGAAAGAAAATCGGTTTGAGAACCGTCAAAATCATCAAGGAGAGGGACGAAGAGGGTAGGACGTTCATATTCGAAATCAACGGTGAGAAAGTATTCGTCAAAGGTGCTAATTGGATACCTGGGGATAATATACTGACATGGATGAAAGATGAAGATTACAAAAAGCTTTTGAAAATGGCTTACGATGCCGGTATGAACATGCTGAGGGTTTGGGGTGGGGGGATATACGAAAGGGATGTGTTTTACGAAACATGCGATGAATTGGGAATAATGATATGGCAGGATTTCATGTTCGCATGTCTCGAATACCCTGATCACCTACCATGGTTCAGGAAACTGGCAAATGAAGAGATCCGAAGAATCGTGAGAAAGTTAAGGTATCATCCTTCGATAGTCCTTTGGTGCGGTAACAACGAGAACAACTGGGGGTTCGAAGAATGGGGAAACATGACGAGAAAAGTTGATGGTTACAACCTCGGTGACAGACTATACTTGATAGACTTCCCAAAAATATGCTCGGAAGAAGATCCCTCAAGAGAGTACTGGGTTTCGAGCCCTTACGGTGGGGAGAAAGCCAACAGCCCAAAGGAAGGAGACAGACACAACTGGATAATTTGGAGTGCGTGGGTTGACTTCGAATTTTACGAGAAAGACTCAGGAAGGTTCATCAGTGAGTTCGGCTTCCAAGGAGCACCACATCACAAGACTATAGATTTCTTCTTGAAACCGGATGAAAAGTATGTTTTTCATCCTGTTATGGTCAAACACGAAAAGCAGGAGGAAGGGCTGGAGAGATGCTTGAGGTTTATAAATGGTAGATTCGGCATGGTGAATGATTTCGATTCTTTCGTGTATCTATCCCAGCTGAATCAAGCTGAGGCCATAAAATTCGGTGTGGAGCATTGGAGAACTAGGAAATACAGAACGTCAGGTGTCCTTTACTGGCAATTCAACGACAGTTGGCCAGTGATCAGTTGGTCCGCCGTGGATTATTTCAAAAGGCCAAAGGCCCTGTACTACTACACCAAGAGATTTTACAGTGAGATTTTACCTGTGATAAAGCTCAAAAAGAGGGATAGATCGTTATCTCTCACCGTGGTGAGCGACCTTAAGAAAACGGTTGAAGCATCCGTTAGTCTAGAAATATACGATTTCGATGGAAATCTGATCTTGGAAAAACGTGCTAAGATAGTTTTACCGAAAGATAGCGTTGTTGAAGTTTTCGCTGTGGATGTTTCCTTCCTGAATCTGCAGGAAACGATAGCCTTCTCAACAGTGGAAGTCGAAGGAGAATCTTTCGAGAATTACAAAGTTTTTGAAAAGTATAGAAATGTTAAATTGAAAGATCCAGAACTCTCATGGGAGATAGTGGGAGATACAATCAAGATCTCTGCGAAAAAACCTGCCATAGGTGTTCATATCGTATCTGAACATGATGAGAAGTTGGACGATAACTTCTTCTTCCTGAAGCCGGGAGAAACTAAAGTTTTGCAGCTTGTGGATGAGGAATTCGTCGTAGAGAGTTTGTACGATCATTTACCCAAGAAGTAAGGATTTCATCCTGACCTCTCTGAAACGAACGTTCTCGAGGATTTCTTTGATTCTTTCAACTTTTTCTGGATCCTCACCGGAAAGGTCTTCACCTTTTTCCATCTTCATCAGGATTCTATCCGCATCCCGGTAGCTCATACCAATGGCGAATTCGTCCGTGATACCAGGTATCAAATCTGGAGATGGAGCTTTTCTCAGTATCTTCTCAGGAACGTCGAGTTCTTCTGCAAGTTCATACACCTGTGTCTTGTAAAGATGAAGGATCGGTTCTATATCTACCGCATCATCTCCCCATTTTACGTAGAACCCCAATTTGTACTCCGTTCTGTTGGTGGTTCCAACAACTGCATATCCTCTCTTTTCAGCCTCAAAGTAAAGATGGCACATTCTCACTCTATGCTTGATTCTGTAGTAAGCGATCCCCTTCAAAAACTCTTCGTTTCCTTCATTTCTCAGGTCTTCAATGTACGCATCCTTTTGGGGGAGTGTTTCCCACTTGTTTTTCACGTACTTTTCCTGGATTCTGCGGGGTACGAGGAAAGCCGGGGGTTGTAATCTATAAACTCCCATGACTCTCAGAATTTTCGTTATCGATTTCACAACATATTCAACTCCGAGACTTTTACACACCATGATGGCATCTTTCAAAGTATCCGGTGAGGAATCCCTCTCGGGAAGTATTACACCCAAAACTCTATCTTTCCCCAGTGCTTCGACACACAGATTCAAAACGACTGCTGAATCCACGCCACCACTAACACCGACAACAGCACCCTTGTAGTTGTATTCCTTTATCGTTCTTCTCAGAAATCGGACAATATCTTCCTTCATAGCAATTCACCTTCTTCCTATAATATTTCATGCCGGGGTCATTCTCTTTGTATGTTAAACCATCCTTTGATGAAGTTTCCAGAGTGAATGAATTTTAAGAAATACTGAAGAACATGTGTATAAAAAGATTTTCTTCCTATAATCTTTGGAGATGAAGGATAATCGGAGGGAACAGCTAATGATAGAAAGAATCATATTGGCAACTATTTTAGTAGTACTTGGATTTCACGCTTTGAGAACAACAAGAAGGTTAGCACAAGAAAGATATTACAAGTTGTATTTTTCTATAGCTGTTTGCTCTCTCACAATCATCAGTATAGGGATCATAACAGCAAATTGGTGGCTCCTTGCCATTGCTATCTTTGTGGGGTTTATTTCCATCGAGGGAATATCCCTCATCGGTAGAAAAGTTTCGATTAGAGACTTCCTAACAGGGTTGTACAGAAAAGAGTTTTTCTTCAGAGAGTTGCTCCCAATAGAACTTGCCGGTGCAAAACGTATGAATTTTCCTATTAGTTTCGTTATGATAGACATCGATAATTTCAAGGAATATAACGACAAATATGGTCATGTTCAAGGAGATAAGCTTCTGCAGAAAATGGGAAAAATTTTGAAGGAAAGCATAAGGGAATCTGATTTTGCCATAAGATATGGTGGAGATGAATTTCTGCTGATCCTGATATGTGATGAAGAAGAAGCAGAGGAAGTCATAAAAAGAATAACCAATGCAGCAAAACGGGAGGGTATCTTCATATCCTATGGTATCAGTCAATGGAAACCCGGTGAGGATATAGAGAAAACCATAGAAAGAGCAGATCGCAGAATGTACAAGATGAAATATGGAACGAAAGCCACATCCAATCTCTTCGACGATTATCAAATAACGTAATTTCTGCTCTTTTTCTCCATTCGATGAAGATACCACTTCTCAGGGAAATTCTCTATCGCTGATTTTCCAGCGTAAGATTAAGTTCAATCTCATTAAATCTTATCATTTGCGTTAATGATAGAAAATATGGTATAATGATAAATTGAATGTGAAAAAATTAACTTATAAAGGGGGAAAACAATATGGCAGATCTAACTTTCAAAGTATCGGGAACCTGTGAGACGCCGACGAAAACGGTTGTTAAAGCAAGAAACTTCACAATGACAATCGACGAACCTCCCGCTCTGGGAGGAAAGAATGAGGGAGCGAATCCCGTTGAATACTTACTCGCAGCTTTAGCGGGTTGTCTGAACGTGGTGGGACATTTGGTTGCGAAAGAGATGAACATGGATCTGAGGAAAATGGAAATAGAGATCGAAGGAAAATTGAATCCTGAGAAATTTTCAGGAAAAGAAACAACGGATAGAGCCGGTTTCAAGGAGATCAAAGTGTTGATTAAAATCGAGACAGATGCCGATGAAGAAACTCTCAAAAAATGGCTTGAAACTGTTGAGAGGAGATGCCCTGTATCAGATAACATTTCGAGCCCAACGCCCGTTAAAATCACGTTCAAAAAGGAATCTTCATGTTGTGGATGAGAAATACCGAACAACCGTTTATGAAGCGTTTTTACTTTGTATTCGTAGGGCTTTTTTATGATGGGATTTTCAGAGACTCACAGCTCTTTGAAAATGGTTTTATGACGATAAAAGCCGGTCCCACGGAAGGAACCGGCTTTAGAGGTTGCAGGGCATATATACTGGTCCAGGTGCCCAAGAATCCCATCCATCATAAGTTTCACATAATGCACCGTCCCATAATCTAAATGGACACAAATAAAGCCGTCGTTTGCTAAAAGCTCTTTCATTAAAACAAGTCTTTCATACATGTAGTTAAAGTAAATAAGGTATTCCTTCCTCTGAAATTCCCTTGCCTCACATGTTTCTATAAGCAAATTCTTCCATAATTGCTGGATGTAGCCAAAAGCGAGCCACATATCCATCTGTTAGCAACCCCAAAGGGCGAGCAACAACGTTGCGAAGAGTTCCGCACACCACTGAAAATTTCAGCCATTTTTAACTACACCTGCTTTTTCAAGAATTTTCTGGATATATGTCTCATCCTCCTGGAAGAATATATTGTACCTTTCAAACTCTTCTCTTGTGCACTCACCTTCTCCAAACGTCGCTTTGATATCATCGTAAGAAGATACAGATACGAATTGACCGGTGTTATGATATTCTCAAAATAAATTGCCACGCTGAATACTACCATGAACGGAAGTTCTAGATCGAAAACTTTTTCCAAAAAACTTACCAAAGTTATTCTCGCCTCACTTTGAATCCCACCACAACACTTCCCGGAGAAATTATACAACCACCACACAGACAGGAGTCACAGACGCCACAAAACACTAGTGTTTGCCGCAGATCGCGGTGTCAATAATC
>Ga0190313_1002067_pt1 | contig 10088 bp, 21 predicted proteins | sample 4870071011_MG_FD_169989 | JGI IMG/M metagenome (GOLD analysis project Ga0190313, IMG submission 169989) | Hydrothermal vent sediment bacterial communities from Southern Trench, Guaymas Basin, Mexico - 4870-07-10-11_MG | ecosystem: Environmental > Aquatic > Marine > Hydrothermal vents > Sediment ...
CCCTACCTTTTCAAATATTGCTTTTAACATCCCATTAACTAATGCAACTAAAATAGATGTTGCTGTTAATATTAGGAATATTGTGCATACCATTACTACTCCAGCTTTTATTATGTCCCAAGTTACATCCACCATAGGACATCACTCCTTTATAACGTCAAACTCAAGCCTAATTCTTTTTCCTGAACCAACTTTATAGTGCTGTGCTCTTGCAAATTCACAGCAATCCCAGAATCCCCATTCAAAGAGTTTTCTTTTATTAGTGGTGTTTACATGAGGTATGTATTCCACCGCTCCACAGACCTTACATATTATCAGAACTGCCATTTTTATCACCTTCCTAAAAATTATTGAAACAGAATTCTGAGCATTGCCATCTTAGTTTCATCGTTCAGCTTTGCCTTGTTCTTCCCTTCTGGATTTTTCAAGAACTTATTTAGTGCTTTTCTTACATCTTCCATATCAATTCCCAACCTATCTTCTATTTGGTCAATTGTTCTCATTGTCATGTTCACGTATTCCTTTATTTTGCCTTCATCATCGAATTCATCAACAATGGTTTTTAGTTGTGCTACTGAGTTTACAAGCTTGAATGCATACCAGAGGTTTCTGTCAATGTCGTATCCCCAATGGTATTTCTTTTCCTTCTTACCATACTTTTGTTCCTTCGCAAATTGCCTTATTGCCAGTTCTACGACTTTGTATTTCTTCCAACCTCTCCTCTTCGCTATTTCATCTATTATTTTCTTCACTTCTTCTCTCACACCTATTGATTTCCAACCTTTTCCATCTCTCATTTTGCATCACCTCTATGTAATAGTTATGGCATTAATGATATATAAAGTTTTCGAAATTTACTACGTAGAAAGTGTTATAAATTCTGGACGATTGTCGAATAGGAATCCTATATAGGAAATTAACAAATTGTCGAAGTCAATTGTGGAATAAAAGAGAGATGAGAGAGTATCCTATGAAGAATTCGCATAAATCACCGATGAAATTCGCTGGAGTTTCCTCTTTCCTACCGTATTTGTAGCAGAACTCTATGAGTTCATAGAATAAGAAGATTATGAAAAAGGAGATGTGAAAATAGGCAAGAAAACCTAAAAAGACGTGTCCTATACTAAAGAGGTCGTCAAAAATCTCCGCTCTCATGCTTTTACAACCATATTAGCAACGGATAAAACCCTTTGAGGGTCTTTAGTTCCATCTGGGAATTCGAATGTGTAATCGAAACCCTTTTCGAACCAGTCTTCCAAGTTGCTTATCAGTAACTTCTCCCCTTCATCAGTTTCTTCTATGATAACCACTTTATCAACATCGTTTTTCCTCAGAATTGCTAAAATGGATGCTGAAATTCCATATCCATCGTAGATTCTGAAGTAATGCTCATCAAACCTTCTCCTTGTCAGATAGACTTTGTAATCCTTTCTATCTATAATATAACCCATAACCCTTCCTCTGTATTTTACGATGTATCTATCTTCCATGAGTTTGTCCTTTTCGAGCTTTATGTCTTTGAATAACTCACTTGCTGGAATGAACATCCTTTATCACCTTCAAAATGATTAATCCTTCATTCTGGTAGAATTCTACTGTGTCTCCCTTCTCAATGTTGAAATTTTCTGCTACTTGCTTGGGGATTGTTATTGCTAAGGATGATTGTCCTCTTTTACCTACTTTGCTTTTACCTATTCTAACTCCCAGTTCCATAATTGTCATATTGATAATAACATTATAACTATTTCGGTGATATATTGTAAAAAAGAGAAGTTAGAAAAGATGTTTTAGAAGGCTTATCTCCTTCTTTTTCTCCTTCTTGACTTCTTTTTGTATTCCTCTTCAGCCTTTGCGACCATTTCATCATAGTTATCTGGAACTACTATTATCTTAATTCCCTTTTCTTCAAGCTTATCATATTCTTCCTTGTTTGCGTTGTAGTCAGATTCCTTTACTAATATTTCAAAGTGTGTAGGTCTGAAACTCATGAAAATACCAGCATGCTTTTTGATTTCGTAACCTACTAAAGTGTTCTTGCTTTCAACGTAAAGATTAACTGCCTTTCTGTGTGCAAGATAAACTATTGTTTTACCTAATTCGAAGTCTTTTGGTATTGATGGAACTGCCTTACTTATTCCAAGTCTTTCAGCTTCTATGGTAAAATCATGCGGTGTTGGATAGAACTTCTCTCCAACCCATAGCATAAATGCCTTCTCTGGTGGATTGCAGATTGGACAATGTTCATCGCATGTGCATGGCTCTGGATTTCTTTCTATTGCTATTCTACAATTTTCACATAGCCAAATGTTTCTAAAATTCTTTCCTGCAAATTGGTCTGATTTTACCATTTGTTCACCGCATTGAGGACAGATTATTATCTCCTCACCGCATTCCTTTAGAAGTTTTCTTGCTTGTAATCTAACCCAACCTCTGGTAAACTTGATTCCTTCACCACATACTGGACATGCTGTCAATGGGAACGGTAGTCTGTGGCATTCCTTGAATGCACCTATCCCTCTTATATACAGCTTCCCTACTTGCCTATAACCACATCCTCTTCTTGGCTCTAATCCTTTCAAATACTCTACCATGCACACCACCACTATAAAGTATGAGTAACAAGTATATAAAAGTTACGCATTAATTATGGTTTTAAATATATTTCTTAATCAACCTCAGAACGATAATGTAACGAGGAATCTTCTTGTTGAGGGAAATAGCTTCCTCAAGCCATTCTTCTGGAGAACTGAAACCGCTCATAGCGAAATACTTAATCCTATTCGTTGTATTGTTCAAAACAACTTTCTCTATTCTGGCTTTTGCTACTGTTCTTCTGCTAATCCCTTCTACTCTTTTGATGTAAACCGTTTGATTTACTCTGTAAGGATAATCCCTCATTGTTGCTACTTTACCATTTTCTAAGAGGAAGTTTAGGGCTTTAGAGGATTTGAAAATCATAAAAATCACCTTTTCTTGTTCAGGTATTCATCTATGGTGATTAACTCAGTAATCCATCTACCCTTCATTCTATATCTTAGAGCTAATAGAACTTTGACGTTGTAGTTCTTCTCCAGCCTTTTTAGAGCTTCAAGCTCTTTTCTGCTTATTCTTGGCAATTGGTTGGGTTTAGAAGTTTTTTTGCATTGAATACACAACGGTTTATCGTTTATCATGGCTTTATTGGGAATTGCTATTAAATCGCAAAGCCTATGACTGCCAGCACTTCTTATGACGTAAAATCCTTGCTCTTCTAATTGTTCCTTCACATCCTTTTCCAAGACGTATCCTCTTCTGTAATAACTGACCTTCATTGCTAATCAGAAGGTTTTTCTCCGTAAGGAACTCCACCTAACTTCATAAGCTCTTCTCTGAGTTTGTTTGCAACTACATTGGCTAAGGAGTCTGACATAGTAACAAGATATCCAGTTAGATTTAAAATTGTAGATATACTTTGGAGTGTTGTTCTTCTTTCCAATTTCTCAAAGTATTTTTTGTATATGTTTTCTTCAAAATACTTACAACCTTCCTTGAATTCATTAACGGTGTTCTGGTCGAAACCTATCATGTGCTTGAATATGTTGGGATATGCCAATTGAACGTAGATGCTGTAGGGAACTATTACCATGTTAAATATGTTACCTTGTCCTAATTCCTTTATTGTTTCATCCAGTAAAAAGTCCAATTTTCTAATACCTTCAGCCGTAATCCCTATATCAAAGAGTAACCTCTTACCAATGTTTTCTATTGTTTCTTGCGTTATCTTATTTGCTATTTTTGTGTGCTTATCTGTAACTTCCATAATCTCTTTCTCCGTGAACGTATCAATGCACAATTTGTTTATTGCATGTGCAAATGCCATACCGACCTTTGCAAATCTGTAAAGTTCATAGCCTATTGTATCTATGACATAGGCTTTCTGAACTATTACATATTCCTCTTCAGTTTTTGGCTGGTATTCTATTCCAAACCTTCTCAGACCTTTCAAATATTCATCTACCTTCATACCATTATGTTTGTAACAACTACTATATAACTATTTTGTTGCTACGATGAAATATCAAAATTGTTATTAAGTTGGATGTTGAAGTTGGAGTATGGATAGGTATTACTGTCCATGTTGCGGAAAGAGGTTTGAGCAAATTGGTAATCTTAAGTTGCATTATCAAATTTCTCATGACTTGAATTACTGTCCGATTTGCAAGAAAAAGTATAAAAGTGTCGCCAAGCATTCGCAGATGGTTTTTGAGCGTAAGAATTGCTGTGAACATGCAATTCTATATTGGCTTTCTGCAAAGTATGACCGCAGTAGTGGATTACATAAAAAAGCAAGAGAAATAGTTGAAAAATACTTAAAAGGGGAAAGAAAAATAGAATGGAAATGTTAGGTTAGATAGAATTCAACAACTTCTCCTCATATTGTTCAATTGTTTTTATCATTTTCTGTATTGCATCTGGTGTCAATGTGAAAACCTTACCGCATTTCTCACAGATTTCAAACCTTATCCAGTCAATTTCCTCATTGATGTGTCCACAATAAGGACATTGTATGTAGAAGTGTGGATTTGGCTTAAATATAACTTCAAAATCTCTTACAACCTTCATAGCACATCACCACACCTATTTATTCTCAGAATTGAAATATTCGCATTCCTTACAAGTCCAGTAATCAACTTCGCAACCTTTCAGCTTACAAATTCTCAGTCCAGCACACCAGCTACCTTCGTATTTGCAATTGGCAGTCCAAACGATGTAGTTTCCGTTTTCATCTTTTAGTCTTTTTAAACGAGCCATTTTTCAACACCATTTCTTTAATCCTTTCCCTCTCCCTCTTCCTTCTAACCTTATAGATGTAGCTCTTTAACCTCTGGAGTAAGTATTTTTCGTAATCTGTAAGCTCTTTCGGTGGATTTAGTTTTGCTATTTTCTCTTTCATCCTCTCTGGAGCTATTTTATATCCTAAGTATAGATATATCCTATACCATTCTTCTCTAAGTGGAGCTACTAAGCTTGCCGTGTAGAGATAAGCGAAAGCTTCCTCATCGCTTGCTTCTGTGATTTTTTCTCCTTTGAGTTCTTTGAAATGCTCAACAAATCTTTGAATTCTTATCTTTTCGATTAACCATTGTGGTATGTATTCTCCCCAGTCCAGATTTGCTGTAACTATTGTTGGCTTTATCGTTGTCGTTAGCTTTGCAAAAAATAAATCTAATTTCTTATTCATAATATCACCTTCTTAAAAAATTAGGAAATTCTCTTAATCCATCTGAAAACTATTTTTCCTTGCTTGTATAGTTCCTCAAGCTCTTCCTTGCTTAGCACTTTACCTTCTTCTATCCTTTCGAGGAACTGAATTGCCAATGCTTCATCCCATAGTTCCATGTCCACGAAAATTCTGTTTGGCTGGATTTCAACTTCAAGCAATTCTGAAAGTAGCTTTGCGGTGCTTTCGTGTCCTACCGCTGAAATGAAGTCTCCTCGTTTAATCCAGTCTCTTGCCTTTTCTAAGTTGATTTTTCTGCAAACTAAGACGAAGAATTCTGCCGAACATGGCATCACTAACGAACTCAGTATATACCTTCTCCCTTCACTCATCCCATCACTCATACACACCACCACTATAATGTAGGAGTAATGAGTATATAAAGGTTACGTTACGACAACTGAAATGAAAACGACATTAAGTTTTTATTTTTACAATACAACCTATACCACTTGTCAAATTGATAAAAAGTAACCCTCATTCCTTTCAATTTTCCCTCAAAGTAATCCTTGCGGAGTTTTTCGTGAGCTTTCTTCCATTTGCAAAAGAATTCTGGACATTTCTGCATTACTGCCAAGAATTCACACTTTCTTAGTGCTGGACATATTACACAGTTTCCAGCCCTTCCTATTTCTTTGTATAATGGGTTTAGAGGTAAATTATTCTCTTTTATGTAGTTCCAAACATCCTCATTGCTCCAATTGTAAATTGGAAGAAGTTGAACTTTTCCATACTCTTTTTTACGTGGATTTATTGTTATTCCATTGACTACGTTTTTCTCTATCCATATTCTTCTTCTATTAGAGTCTCCTTGTTTCATTCCAGATGCTGTCAGATTTACTGTGTTGTTTTTGTTAAACCACATCATTGGTCTATCTTTGAATCTTTGCAAACACCACCTTGCTCCTGACCAAAGAACAGAAGGATAACCAAGTTCCATAAGCATATCAAAAAAGTCTCTATCGTATTTTAGATGTATAAGTTCTACTCCATATTCGTTTACAACTTTATGAACGTATTTGTTGCATTTTGGATGTGTATTTCCTGTTATTTCGATGTAAATCACTTTGAAATTGTCTTTCCAGTATTTGTGAGCTAAATCGAGAACTACAAGGCTATCTTTTCCACCACTAAAAAGAACGTATTTTCCATTCCAGTTTTTGTATTTCTCTAAAATATCAATCATAATACTTCTTTATCTTAACAAATCTAACATTTCAGAATCGCTTAAGCATTGTGTTTTGAAATGGCATTCACGACAGTAGAATTTTCTCTCTGACAGAGATAAGTTACACGGTGGCGGTGTATCATTTTCCAGAGCGTTTTTCAATATTGTTGCCTTATCGAGTGTATGCTGGAGTAGTTGCCAATCTCCATAGTAGTCAAAGATTTTTACATCCAACTGAGTCCTTGAGATGTAAACAATCATACCTTTTGGAACATCGAAAATGTGCATGTAAGCATTTATCTGCTCGATATGTGATTGGTAAGGTTGATACGGTATTTTGTTGCAAGTTTTAAGCTCAACAACAACATCTTCCGCAAGAACATCTGCCGTAGCTTGGATTTCAACACCTTTGTATTCATAGGTTTTCCTAACTTCCCTTTTCCCATTCAGAAAATCCGCTATTACTGGTGTGAGCATGTCGTGAACTACCGCTCCGAAAAGCAACCAGAAAGCTCTCTTTTCATCCAGAGGAAATCCATGCTTTTTGATGTAGTAGCTCATTCTTATACAACCAGTTAGGTCTGTAACGTGAATGGTGTTTGAACGGTCTTCTTGATACCCTTTTGCCTTTTCGAATATGGCTTGAATTATCAGTTCCTCAAGCTCTTTCATTCGAAATCATCTCTTTTAGGACTTTTCTTAATTTTCTTTTTGCTATTAGCTTCCTCTGTATTTCATAGTTTTTGTTGAGGAAATCTATTCTTATAGATGTTATTTCCTTAAAATCTTTTACGTAAATTGAACTGATTGCTTTATTATCGTTTGGTGATTGACATTTAAAAACGTAAATGTTGTTGTCTATGCAGAACGGTGGATTTATTCTGAATATCAATGGATGAAAAATTACTGGGTAAGTGAAGCATTGAAATGGCTTTATCTGGTGGATTGAGCATTTTCCGTTTTCGTAGAATATACAGTAGGGTTTACCATTGACTTTCTTCGTTTTGATTGAAACGGATAATCTGTTACTTTCTATCTTAAAAACCTTAAAGAAAGTCTTTCCAGTATGCTTTAGAATTCTAATCATTTCTGGGATTGTAACTAAGATGCGTTTGTTGTTGCAACACCATCCACATTGCTGACATGGTTTTACCTCTGCTATTGACTTCTTTGCTCTGTCGTATATTTCCTTATCCAATTTGATTAACTCTTCAATTTCCATCATGGATAATCCTACCTTTAAGTTGCTCAATATCACCTACAGCATTTAAATTACCTTTTTTTCATTCTTGGGCTTTAAGTGTCTCAATGAGTAGTATTAAAAAATATACAATTGTAACAAATCCTAATACTGTAAATCTTTGCCAAAACGTCTCTGGAGATAAGATAAACCATGAAAGTATCCCCAGTATAACTGGTGCTAAAATGTATATTAAAAATATTCCTAACAGATTTATGATATCATCTTTATCCATTTCTCATCACTCCCCAAAATCACCTTTCACTTTTTATCAACATATTTACACCTTCCTAAAAAATCCTTGCTCAATCCAGTAATCTATTTCCTCTGGAGTAGGACAGAGAGACGGTAGTTCATAATGGTGTAACCATCTCATAAGGTAGTTGAGATTGGATAAAGTTCTATTGGTCTTAAGAGCATGAAGTTTAATTAAGAGAGATTGTTTATATAGTTCGAATATATTTGCTTTTTCTATCTCTTTCTCAACTTCTTTAACCCAATCTTCAAAATCCCTCATGTTTAATCACCTTACTTCTTAACAATCCATCTCCTTAGCTTTCTCCTCTCAATTATCTTCACTTTGCTTAGAATGTTCTCAATTACATCCTTGTGTTTTTCCCTAAGCTCCTCAAAGTATTCTTCACCGTAATCCTTGAAAATTCTCTTTAATCCTTCTCTGACTATCGATTTCATGTTTGGATATTCATCAGCTATGATTAATAGAATCATCTTTGTGTATTCCTCTGGTGTAACTTCTACACTCAATTTTATTCTTTTCTCAACATCCCCTCTCATGATATAAAATATGTAGAAAGAGTATATAATATTTGCGGTGCTATTAGAAGAATCTTACTTCTCTTCCTTCCCTTCTTATAGGTGTTTCTCCAGCGTATTTCTTCCATTGGGCTGGAGTCATTTCGTATTTGACGTAATACTTGCAATTTTGCCAATTGTCTTCGCTTAGACAGTATTCTTGGTAGTGCTGGAAGTCCACTTTAGCTGGACAGAAATCAATGTTTGGACATGGCATGAAATATGTTGTAGTATGGATAAATAAAGATTTGTGGTGTGTGTAATGATGAGCGATAAATTGAATTTGTTTATTGCGAATTGCGGTTGTTGGAGTTTGATTTTGATGCTTTAGTATGTGCATTAGGTGCTGGTGTCTTAAAATTCGCTGATTTCTGATGCTAAATGGTGTCTAATTGGTTTTACTAATTTGGATTTAGCATTTATATTTTCACGTTATTATGAATTATGTTTGGGAGATGATTTGTTATAGATAATTACTTTGAGATTACCTTCACCACGAAGGGTCATCGGTTTCTGAGGGTTTTTTATGATGATATCTGTGCTCTTACAATTGTTAAATGTATAGTTAAGTTTTGGAGTGCGACCTTTCCTTTTATAGGTTCACAATTATTACTCCAAGCTTTAGTGTGTCTATTTAAGTTTGATGGCTTTTATATGGTGTGTTACCTTCACCTTGAAGGTTCATCGGTATCTAAAAAAAATAGTAAAAAGAATTTAAAAAATTAACTTTTAACCGAAACCTTGAACCTTCCGTATCCCCATTTAGTTCTCGACATCAAGCCAACTTCCTTCCCAGCGATGATTAGTGCTTGGATGAGTTCTTTTGGATGCTTCGTTACCACTTTGAAGCTGAGTGTGTAAGTTCCATCAATGTATTCGAAGTATTCTGTGCTTGGTCTCTCTCCACCGATGTGTCTCCTGTAAGCCATAGGTTCTCTTGGAATTGTTATGTAGTTTATGATGTAACCCTCATCATCGACAATGTCAAAATCCAATACCTTTTGCTTTGGAAGGTTGTATTTCTTTACAACCCTTGTTAAAGGAGCTTTCAGCCAAGACTTGGGTATAAATGGTTTTCCGTCTGAATCTCTTGGAAATGCTCTGTCAAGGTGTAGCTTTTCATCATCAATCCATCCCTTCTCTCTCCATGCCTTAAGCTGTTCCTCTTCTACAATCGGTGCAATAATCCATGTCTTTGGCGTAATCTCTATTTCAAGCACCGTTTCTTTCTCATCTCTATTCTCATTCCCCTTTACCATACACATTGTAATAACATATTTGTTATTTAAGTGTTACTCTTTAAAAACATAACATGTAAATAGTAATGTTTACTTAAACTAATCAACCTTATAAAATAAATAATAAAAGAACAAATCAAATAGGATAACTCTTTCCGCATTCTGGACAATAGAGCCAGATAGTCTTTTCACCAGTTCTGTTATCTCTTCTTGCGTTGAGCATGGCTGAATGTCCATGAGGACATGTAAATTTAAGCATATCTGAATCGTATCCTTCTACTGCATGTATTAGCTCTACTGTAATTTCTTTCAGCCAATCCTCAAAGGCTTTCAAATCATCAAGCACTCTTAGACTTCTTATCCTTCTTT